>ENA-OPAV01000454-OPAV01000454.1-human-gut-metagenome-genome-assembly--contig:-NODE-454-length-34145-cov-8.434233_pt1 | contig 34145 bp, 32 predicted proteins | sample MGYA00241056_ERZ501428 | MGnify/ENA primary metagenome ERZ501428 (study PRJEB25962, sample SAMEA2042621) | human gut metagenome | biome: human gut; feature: human-associated habitat; material: faeces... | reverse complement strand
CTCGGGAGAGCCCACAACTACGAAAGCGAAGCGTGTAGTTATAGTGGGCTATAACTGGAAGCCGTTCTTCTTTTCCGGTGATTGGCTGCGCACCCCTTTGGCGGACTGGAGCTGCCTTTTTCTTTCAATCTGTTTCTGTAAGTATTCGTTCAAGTCCTTGCATCCTCTGTAAATCTGCGAAGCGTCCCGGAGGTACCGCTCTCTGCCGTATTCCATGCGGATTTGCCGGAGTGCTTCCAGTCCTGCATGGTCGTTGTCGAAAAAGCAGTGGATGCGTTCGTAATTGCCCAACGGATAGAGAGCCTTGTTTACATTCGATACGGAGTTCAATACAATGTAGTCCTGCCCGTCCAATTCCGGATAATTTGGGCAGCTCTCTTGTCTCAATGTCAAAAAGGAGAGGTAGTCCATAAATCCCTCGAACACATAACAGGTATTCCTCGCTTTTCCCGACTGCCTGATGTGGGAGATTTCCTTTGGGGCGATGCAGCCCTTGAAATAGCGGTTGCGGATTTCATATCCACACGAACCATTGGGAAAGGCGATGGCAAAGTACCGCTTGCCGTTGTGGGTGAAACGGGCTTCACTACATTCTCTTTTCGCCAGTTCTGTATTTATTCCTCTACCTTGCAAGTAGGCAAGCAGGGCAGGAGATGACAGCGGAACAATCTCCAACTGTTGGAAGCTCGGCTCGGAAGAGTTTTGCTTTCCAAAAGAGAAAGATACCGGGCGCACGTGCGGTGTCTGCTCTGCTATCCGTTTCAAGATGTAAGGTACATGGTCGGTAGCGTACAGGTGTGCAGCCAGTTCTATGATACCACCACCTTTACCCAAACCGAAGTCATACCATTGTTCACGTTCGGTATTTACCTTGAACGAGGCTTCGGCTTCTTCCCTTAACGGTGATTTATACCACAGATTGACACCTTGTTGCTTGACGGGAGAATATCCTAAACTATGCAGATAATCCGCTATTCTGATTTGCTTGGCTGTCTGTATATCCATAAAATGATTGTTTTAGTAGTTGGTGAATTGGTTTATTTTTCTTTTTGCCCGTACCTTTTTAGGAAGTACGGTCTATAATCACTTCACTAAATTCTCGTATATATAGGATACGGTAATAAAGTGAAGTGATTTAGTCCCATTCCCCAAGCACTTCACTATATTCCTAATATATACACCCCGAGAATAAAGTGAAGTGATTGCAGGGAAATGGGCTAATAGTGGAAGTCAGGCATGAATGTGTATTTTCTGCCTGTCTCCTGCACTATCATCCGTTTGTTGCGGAGCATGGTGATGAGCGATACCGCCTTTTTATGGTTCAGTTTTACACCCACGGACATATAGGTCTTGATTAAAGCATCTTCCAGTTCCTTGTAACCATATTCCTCTTTCAGACCGAATGCGGCTTCCAATGCGATGCGGTGCTGCTGCTCGGTGATATGCCTGTAAGGGTCGAACTTCTCTTCTTCGGGTCTTCCCGGTTTCTTTGTCTCGGGTTTGTAACCTTCTATAAGTTCGGGAAGGGCTTTGTCGTTGATGCGGAACGCAAAAGGCTCAAAGTCCATTGCTCGTATGTGAATGGCTGAAACATGGCTGATGTCACCGTTGCCCTTGTCCTTTTCTACCTGCAATACGGTTTCCGCCTTGTTGTTCAACTCCGTACCGATATGCCCTCTCGCATTCTCATCCCCCTTGTTCTGATGCAGTATCGTATGGATGTGTATCTGCCTGTCGTCCGTCCACTGCATCAGTTTGGATATGATGCGTGTGGATTCACCGGGGCTGTTGATGTCGTACACCATATCACGGATGCCGTCTATGATTACAAGACCAATGTCGGGAGTGTTGTAGATAGCCTGTTCTACAATCCTGATACGTTGCTCAGGCGTGTATTTTCTCAAAGCGAGAAATTCAAGGTTCTCATTGTCCCTGTCATCTGGCAAGCCGGCCATCCGCAAAATGCGTGTCATGACTTTCAGGCAATGGTAAGGGCTTTGCTCTGTATCAACATAAAGCACTTTCCGCTTATCTTCCGGCAGTTCCGCCACATACCGCAACACTGTGCCGTTCTTCAATGCGGCGGCTACGATAGCCGATACATTGAATGTCTTTTTACTTTTGGCTTTGCCGATGGATGCGCTGAAATTGCCCAATGTCCCAATGACAGAACCATGTACTTTGAGGATTTCAGGTGCTTTCTCATAACTTTTCGACAGGCTCAAACGTGAGGCTTGCCAAAGGATAATGGCTTCTTCTGCCGATATGTCCTTAGTCTCTTTAATATAGTCCATAGCCATGCCTCCCGTTATTTTCGTCCTCCTGTTTTCTTCCCGGCCAGTTCAAGGGCAAGCTCCACATCTACGATAATCTTGCGTCCTATCTGGGTGATTGCCTTGTCAATCTTTCCGCTTTTCTTGATGCGGTTGGCGGTGGGCAGGCTGCACCCGAACAGTTTGGCAATGCCCAGTATTCCGTACACATACTTCCTTTCTGTGTCCGTAACGGGCTGTGGCTGCATTTCCGTTTGACCGGAAGCGTGCTTGCTTAAGAATATGAACTCTTCGCCTGTCATCTGCCAGACGGGTTTTGATAATAACTCTTGAAGATTTGTCATCGTCTAATCTATTTAGTCGTTTAACAATCAGCCCTGCGCACTGGCTGTTATTTCCGTTCTCGAACGATGCAAAATTAGGAAGGTTTGTAAGTGGTAAGGATGTGGTTGATGTAAATGGAATATCTTGTTATTTCTTTGAATATCAGACAATAAAAATACCACTCAAAAATTAGTTTGAGTGGTAAAAGTGGTTGTTTCGTAATATGTCAGGGTACATCACGGATTATCGGAATATTGCGTCCATTTCTTTGGCGAACTTCTGGTTGCTGTCACTTGGGAAATCGGAAACAGGTTCCTTGTATTTTGACTTGTAATAGTTCTCTTCAATATCCAGCATTTTGAGGATATTCTTTTTCCAATTCTCCCTGTCAAGTTTGGGCAGTTGTTCACCCATCAGGAATATCAGGTAGCAGACACGTATTTTCTCTCTCGTTTTTATTTTCAGCTTGCATTTGCCGGGGTGCAGATTCATACAAGCATAGAAATCATATTCGGAAATATTCTCGAATTGTTCTCCTACGCAGGTCGTGTAAACGTGCGAAAGCAACTCCATGTCGAAATATTCGTGTTGTTCCTCTTTGGGTGCTTCTTCTTGCATATCGGGTTCGCTTGGCTTGGTTAGCTCTTCCGGTTTATCTTTAGCTACGGGAATATATTTTGCTAATATTTCCATAAAATGGAAACTCAATTTATAAATATCTCCGCAGCAGTTCTCTATATATTGGAAAGCCTCTTTTCTTGCTTGCTTTTGCAATTCATAAAGCCTGTTCAGTTCTTCTTTTTCTTTCTCATATTCAGCCTTGCAGCGTTCATATTCCTTTTCGGCTTGCTTTTCTTCTTCTGCCGTATGTTCCCTGTAACCAATAGAATCATATCTGTTATATGCCTCGTTCAAAGGCTTGTTTAGTCTTTGTGTAACCTCCAGTTGTTCCTCTATATCAATATTATATCTATCAGCGAAATGGTAGCACACACGAGAAATTATCTCATCATCAAGCAATGGATATTTTTCGTAAAGCATCATGTTTTTCTCTATCTCGGCTCTTAGACTGTCGAGAATCAGAGTGTACTGTTCTTTCTGCTTGTCAAGTACCAATTCAAGGATAGCGGCTTCAAAAACTTTTGTGTCATTGTATTGCTTGTAGAAGTTCGTGATGAATTTCTGCTTGTCAAAAGAAAAAGTATGGCTTACAATAAAGTCACTGTATATTCGGTTGAGTTCACCGTATTGGGGAATCATAATCAGTATTTCTCCTGCCATATATCTTGGGTTTATGGATTTTTGTCTTTATCAAGAAAGGAAGCCAGTTCTTCTTCCACTTCTTCTATACTTGGCAGAGCCGATTTTAAGTTTTCAGGTATAGCCTTGCTCAGTTGGTAATCGCTGATGCCTATCGGCTGGTCATAGCCTGTCAATGCGTATTGTGCTACAACTTCGTCTTTTCCCTTGCACAGCAACAACCCGATAGTCTTGTTGTCATTCTCTCCCCTCAGTTTATCATCCACCACATTGATGTAGAAGTTCAGTTGCCCTGCATACTCCGGTTTGAATGGGGTAGCCTTTAATTCTACCACGATATATGCGTGCAGTGGAATAGAATATAATATCAGGTCTGCATAGAAATCGCTGTTTCCGACTTGGAAATGCTTCTGTCGTGCAACGAAAGCAAAGCCATTGCCCATTTCCAGCAAGTAACGGGTAACGTGCTTAACCAACTGTTCTTCTATGTCCCTTTCATCTGCTTTCTCTTTAGTTCCAGCCAAATCAAAGATGTACGGGTCTTTCAACAGGTAATTGGCGAGGTCGCTTTGCGGTGCAGGAAGCGTGGTTGTGAAATTGTTTACCTTATTATTGCTGATTTGTCTGCTGTACAGGTTGGTTTCAATTTGTATTTTAAGAGCATTGCTGCTCCAGCCCATTTCCACAGACTGCTTCATGTACCAATAGCTTACACCCAATGGAAGTGAACTGTTAAGCATAATCACATGGCTTGCCCAATTGGTTCTTGCAACAGGTGATGCCATGAATACGCTTTCTATATCCTTAATTTCCATCCGGTAAATATCAGATACGGTTTGGGCTACATTATGAATTTGCGCAAGAGGTTCTTGCGTGATTATAATTTCCTTGTTATCAGTGGATTGGACTTGCGTAAGAGGCTCTTGCGTAAATTGCGCATCGTTTAAGTAGCGTACTTCGTCTGCTATTTTCTCCACACTTGGAGCTATCAACTTTGCATCCGTTTCTATGAAACTTTGCAATGCCCTCAAAGGATATGCTTTTGCAAACTGACACATATAGGTAAGGTTGCGTTCCGAATAGCCCTTCTTTTCGGGATAATTCAACCGGATAGCCTTTGCCAACTGTTTGATGGTTTTGCTTCCCCATCCGTGCAGTTGCTGATGATAGAGAATATAGTTACCCATTTTCCAGTAATGGAACAACATTTGCGCATTGGCTGCGGTAATCAGCCGTACTTGTGCCTGTTGTATTTCCGAACCGACAGCATTTATAAATGCGTCAAAGTTCGTCTTTTCTATGTTATGTCCGTTGTTGTTCATCTTATGATATTTTCAGAATACAAATATAATTCAAAGGTGGTAATCTATGAAACTAATTGATACTTTTATAGTTGATTGAACTTGTTCATTGCATTTGCCCTAATGTCATCCGCTATGTCAATATAGGGTTTCATGGCTTTGTAGTCACTGTGTCCCGTCCATTTCATAACCACTTGTGCAGGGATTCCGAGAGCCAACGCATTGCAGATGAATGTTCTTCTTCCGGCATGGGTGCTTAACAATGCATATTTGGGCGTGATTTCATCTATGCGCTCATTTCCTTTGTAGTAGGTTTCCCGTACAGGTTCGTTGATTTCCGCCAGCTCGCCCAGTTCCTTCAAATAATCGTTCATCTTCTGATTGCTGATGACGGGCAATGCCATGTGATTCTCGAAATGAACATCCTTGTATTTTTCAAGAATGGCTTTGCTGTGGTCGTTCAGTTCGATTATCAGGCTGTCCGCAGTCTTGACTGTGGTAACTTCAATGTGGTCGGGTTTAATATCGCTTCTTTTCAAGTTACGGACATCCGAATATCGTAAACTCGTGAAACAACAGAACAGAAAGACATCCCTGATACGTTCCAAATATTGTTTGTCATGCGGTATATGATAATCTTTCAATTTGTTCAGTTCATCCCAAGTCAAGAAGATCACTTTTTTCGAGGTGGTTTTCAGTTTCGGTTTGAATGTATCGTATACAATGTTCTGATGATGTCCTTTCTTGAAGCTCCAGCGCAGGAACCATTTGAGGAATCCCATTTGCTTGCCGATGGTGCTGTTTCTCATATCCTTGGTATCACGCAGGAAATTGACGTATTCGTTCAATCCAAACTCGTCGAAATAGTTAAATGTTGCATCCTCCTTGAACTCTTTGAGGTGGTTCCTCACTGCTGCAAATTTTTCATAGGTGGATGCCGTCCAGTTATTCTGGTTACCGCACTCTTTTACAAACTCATCGAACACCTCCCAAAAGCTGACAGGGGCTTCTTCCGGCTGTTCTTCGCTGGTTTTCATTCTCATGTTGAAAGCTTCTTTCAACTGTTGGGTCGTTGGCATGACCTCCTGTACCTCGAACTCCTTGAAAATATTCTGGATTTCAGCATAGTATTTCAGCAAGTCCGTATTGATTTCGGCTGCACTTTGCTTTAGCTTGTTGGTACATCCATTCTTTACCCGCTGCTTGTCTGCATCCCATTTGGATACGTCAATCCGGTAGCCCGTTGTAAACTCGATGCGTTGGCTGGCAAAGATGACACGCATACGGATAGGTACGTTCTCTACGATTGGCACACCGTTCTTTTTCCGGCTCTCCAATGCAAAAATGATGTTGCGCTTGATATTCATAATTGGGTGCGTTTGAAATTCTACACCCAAATATACACCCAATTATTGAGATAGCAAAAGACATTTAGAAACATTTAGTTTTACTCTATGTTGTAATTTTCACTTGATTATCAGTTGTTTGCGGTTTTATGATATTTTGTGAAGGTATAAGTTCGAGAGCCTGTCTCTCCGCAGACCCCCAAAGACAAAGAAGGGTCAAAGTATGGCAAATCCCGTAAAATCAAGGTTTTACGGGATTTTTTATTTCTCTCCTCGGACATCCGAAAGACACAAAAAAGCCCCGTTTGGACAGAGTGCCGTTACTAAATCGTTACTGAAAAAGGACGATTGATTTTAGTAACGATTTTTAGGATAAGTCGCTGATTTGTCGTTTGTTGTCTTCAAAGTGTCTGCTCATAACTCAATTATTAATCATTTCTTTGCCGCTAAAAGTTTTTACCCTCGGCAAAGAGGCAAAAAAAGGAGGTATTATGAGCAAAAGTACATTTAAGATTCTTTTCTACATTCGGAAGAATCAAGTAAACAAAGAAGGCAAGTCGGGAATCATGATCCGTTTGACCGTCAATGGCGAAATTGTACAGTTCAGTTCTAAACTGGATGTAGTACCGGAGCAGTGGGATGTCAATACGCAAAGAATGGCGGGCAACTCTTTGAAAGCACGCCAACTCAATAGCCTGCTGGACGATGTACGGACGACATTGAAAAATCACTATCACGACATCGAGGTACATGAGGCGTATGTTACGGCGGAAAAGGTTCGCAATGCTTTTCTGGGAATAACATCGAGGCAGCAAACGCTATTGGAGTTGTTCCGCTCGCACAATGAAGATGTAAAAAACTGGTCGGTATTAGCAAAAGCGCAGCTACTTATGCCAAGTATGACCGTTGTATGCGACGCTTGGAGGAGTTCATGCAGGTCAAGTATCGGATAAAGGACATCGCCCTGAAAGAAATTTCCCATGTATTTATTACGGATTTTGAAAACTATCTGCGCACGGAAAGCGGCTGCAATGAAAATACGACGGCCAAGTTCATGCAGACATTCCGTATGATCGTCATCGTGGCAAAAAACAACGGTTGGATTTTTACTGATCCGTTCGTCAATTACAAAATACGGTTGAAACGAGTGGACAGAGGTTACCTAACGGAGCATGAATTACAGAAAATTCTGAAAAAGAAATTTACCTGTACCCGTTTGGAGCAAGTACGCGATGTGTTCATTTTCGCGTGTTTCACGGGATTGGCCTATATCGACGTTCGGAATCTCACAAAAGAGAACATCCGTATTTCGTTCGATGGCAAGCCGTGGATTATGACGTCCCGTCAAAAAACAGACACGGCAGTGAATGTCCCTCTGTTGAAAGTGCCGCAGTCCATTCTGAAAAAATATGAGGGCAAGCTACCCAACGGTCTTTTGCTGCCTGTATTGAGCAATCAAAAACTCAATTCGTATCTGAAGGAAATAGGTGATTTGTGCGGAATCGGCAAGAACATCACATTCCACCTCGCCCGGCATACATTTTCGACCACCGTCACGCTCGCCAAAGGTGTTCCTATTGAGACAGTTAGCAAGATGTTAGGGCATACCAATATCGAAACGACACAAATATACGCCCGCATTACTAATAGTAAGATTGGCAACGACATGGAGGGACTTTCCGAAAAGTTTGCAGGTATTGAGAAGATATACAAAGAGGTAGCACAATAGTTATTGATTAAAATTCTAAGCGATATGAAGCAGCAACTTATTGAAAACAAAATTATCACTATCCGGGAACAAAAAGTGATTCTCGACAGCGATGTGGCGGAATTGTACGGGGTAGAAACCAAACGTATCAACGAAGCTGTAAAGAACAACCCCGATAAATTCCCGGATGGATATATCCTCTATTTATCTATGGATGAAGCCATTGCTTCAAGGTCGAAATTTTCGACCTTGAAACGGGGTGAGAACCTGAAATATGTACCAAAGGCATTTTCAGAACGTGGTTTGTATATGCTGGCAACCATTCTAAAGTCGCCCAAAGCAACTGAAACTACAATCGCCATTATTGAAACATTTACCAAAGTCCGGGAGCTGTCCCGTACTATCTCCCAACTTTCGGAACAATCCGAAAAGGCACAGCAAAAGTCGATGATGCAAAAAAGCGGAGAGTTAATTTCAGATATATTGAGCGATGATTTTCAGACCGTAGGCACTGAAACCACCATCGAATTTAATCTTTCGGTATTGAAAGTCAAACATACCGTCAAAAAGAGACCCAAAGAGTAACTTATCACAATTTGTGATAAGTGGGTTAATCTCATCAGGAAGTAGCGGGCATCGTCCCGCTATTTTTATATCCTTTTCCCAAATATAACAGCCTTGTAATTCCCTAAAAGGTGAATCAGACCTTTTACCCGTTTCTCTTGCTGTAAACCACTCCCATAAGCAGTCATGCGGTGGGCGGTCATTGTTTTTGTTTCAATAGGCAAAGGTATTTCCGTGTTTTAACGCCTTTGCAAGTTCAAGCCCGGTGGGTTAGAACAAAAACCTTCCTGCTGCCCTGCGGTTGAGCGTATTTTTCTTCAAAATCTTGCAAAGGCTAAACACTACCCTTTATAGCCTATGTGAAACGAAAACGACCGACCCGACCGAAAGACGCATAAAAAAAAGTCGGATTTACGAGAAACAGGAAAAAGGTTATGAAACTCAAACTCCCTCACCTCTCAAATCCGCATTTAAGCGAGAGCAGAGACAAATTTATTTGGCTATGCCGAGCGAAGCGGATTATGTAAATCCGCATAAACTTAAAAAAACAGGAAATCATGGAAGCGGTAACATTATCAGAAGCAAAAATTTATGTAGGCACATACGGCAAGTATAACGCAGGTTCAATCTTCGGCAAATGGCTCGACCTTTCCGACTATTCGGGCAAAGAGGAATTTTACGAAGCGTGCCGGGAGCTGCACAAGGACGAAGAGGATGCAGAATATATGTTTCAGGACTGGGAGAACATCCCGGACGGACTAATCGGCGAAAGCTGGCTATCTGAAAAGTTTTTCGACCTGCGGGATGCCGTAGAAGATTTTGACGACAGCCGCCAAGAAGCCTTTTTCACATGGTGCAATTACAAAGGGTATGATTTTGACGACAAGGATGCCGCCGACCTTGTATGCTCCTTTGAAGATGAATATCAGGGCGAATATGACGATGAAGAGGATTTTGCATACCAAATCATAGAGGAGTGTTACGACCTGCCGGAGTTTGCCAAAACCTATTTCGATTATGCCAAGTTTGCCCGTGATTTATTTTGTGGCGACTACTGGATAGATAACGGCTTTGTTTTCCGGTGTGCTTAATTACCCATCAGGGCGGGGCAATCACCCCGCCCACAATTCACCGAACGATGGAAAAGAAAAGTATTTATAAAATCGTGTTGCGGCTGGTGCTACTGTTTATCCTCTGTCGCTTTGCCAGCGTTACCGGAACTGGTACAACGTTATTGTTATTTGCTGGCTTTGGCGTGGCGTGTTTCCTGTTGCGGGTCTGCCTGTCTATTCTTTACGGGCTGTGTGTAGCGGTTCTTTTCCTGTTGTTCCTCTCCCTACTAATAGTATAAACCAATCAAATAAAACGAAAATGGAATCATTAAACAAAAACGGGGTGAGCATCACCCAAACACCCGGAGAAGAAAAATATATCGAGTGCTGTTTAGGGGCATTCAGAGGTCAAATTTACATTCAATACGACTACCGCCACACAAACGGCAAACTCTTCTCGACAGTGGCTAAAACGCTTGAAATTTGCCGCCAGCGGTGGGATGAATGGCTGAAAAAGCAAGCGACAACGGTTTACATCCTATTTCAAACCGACATCTACAAAACCAAATCGAGCCGGGTTTATTTCGGCATTTACTCCAGCGAAGAACGAGCCATTGAAGCCGCCAAGAAAAACGACCTCTATACCCATCAGGCGGAGGTCGTTATATTGGAATGTGAAATAAATACTTTCGCAGAATGGTAATCTACACCGGGCGGAACTCTCGCCCGGCTACTTTCTTTCGTGAGCCTATGCGGGGAAGAAAGTAGCAAAGAAACCTCAATTTATTCCATCTAAAACTTTTGTATAATCTTTAAGTTTACTTATTGACGATTTTACAAAGTTATTGTCAGGCTCAACAGATAGCCAAAAAAACAAATAACCGAGCAACCGTTCTACATAAATAGGGTCAAATGAATCTATATGTTTCTGATGCTCAAATAGTCCATTTCTCAAAACATAATGAACACTTTGTCTTACTTCCCTTTTTTTCTCTCTCGGTATTTTAAGTTCACCTGAAGAAATTGAAATACCAGTTATTATCTTTTGTTTCCCTTTTCCAATAAGACTGGTTTTCTTTTTGTTTATTAAAAAACCTTCTTGATTGACAATTTCTTCAATGTAATCAATGATTTTTGGAGGTAGTATATCTCCTGAAAGAGTAAAATCATCGGCATATCTTGTATAATTTAATGCGAATCGAGCTGCTAACCCTGTAATTCTTGCATCCATTCGTTTTGCTATAATATTACTAAGGCAGGGACTTGTTACAGCTCCTTGTGGTAAAAAACCATGTAAACAACAGATTGAAGATAAATAATAAGATATTTTCTTGGTGTAACCCAAATTGCGAAATATGGACATAACTCTATTCATCTTGATTGAAGGGAAGAAATTTTCAATATCCATTTTCAATATGTAATCTCTATCAAGATGAACTCTTGCATTATCAGCTATTGATGTTTTTTTAATGAATCCCTTTGCATTATCGTGAACCTTTATTTTGTTCAAGATATTGTCATAAATCCATTTTTGTGCATTTAGAAGTACAGGATATGGAGCAGAAATAGTTCTTGTTCCTCCACTCCTTTTCGGTATTTCAAAATTATAGTAAAATGATTCTGTATTTGCAATTATACTTGCGAAAGTGTTCGCTTGTATTCCTAACAGCATTGCTAAATGGTTGAAATCTATAATTACAACAGTGTCTTTTTGAATTAGTTTTTCGACATATAAGGACAAGGCTTTCTTGGTCTTATCTCCTTTTATATTCTCAGAAATAAAACCATTCCATTTATTTATTTCAAATTCCTGTTCTTGGGTCATAATCGTAAAAAAAGAGGATGGAGAAACTACTTTCATTGAAATTTATTCTCGATACTAAACTTCTACGTTAGTAGAATTTAGTATCTTAGTTCCGTTAGGAACTAAGATAGTACCCGTTAGGGTACTACCTTGGCTAACAATAGCGTTAATCAAAGAGGCGAATGCACCTCGACGTGCTAGTTTCATTCTCCATCCTCTAAATTTTTAAATAATTCTGAATCTAATTTCTTTACATTTGGCTTGTATGTATCGTTTGTTTTTATTGCAGCTTGCAACATTTCAATTGGAATATTCTTCCAATATTTTTCTTTTGTTTTTAGAAATAATTCTTTTCTATTTGCTATAATCCATTTACGCCCTTTATCTGTCAATTCTATATTGTTGTCATCTATAATGACACATTCAATATTCGTAAATTTTCTTATTGTGCGACCTAATTGTGCTGGAGACAACATATATTTTTCATGGAAGAAATACATGCTGACCGAGTTATGAATATATAACTCTTTTATAAATTCTATGTCTTCACTAAATATTTGCATTATATTCTATGAAAAATAGTTTTCCGTAATGTATCATCTTTTAAATGCGTCCACCAAAAGATTGGAAAGACGTTATTCGGAATATTATTGGACTCTAAAGCAAAAAGACTTTCAGACTTCTTATAACCAAATTTTTGCAATTTTCTACCTGATACATTTTCTTTTAGTTTAGCTTCTAAATCTTCCATAGCCTTAATTGCATTAGCTCTTTGAGTCAAATCAATTTTTTCACTAATCCCTTTTGACAGCCAATGAACAGAATAGTAAGGAATATTTAATTTATCCATTGGCTCTTTTGCAAAATTCATTGCTGCCAAACTTACTATATAGATAGAGACGTTATTTACCTTTCTGTCTGTAAGTTTTTTCAAGAGAAAATTCACTTTCCGACATATTGTATCCCCAGTGCCAATAAAGTCATCAATCAATACAATGTTATAATTATCTTGAATGTTATAAGCAACAGTAGGTAATGAATTGTACAACATACATTCTCTCCAGTTCTCAGAGAGTTTGTTTTTGATTTTTTGAATAATCATTTGCGAACCATCGGGCTTACTATTATCACATGTTGCAGATATAAGCGTATTTGTTGCTGTCAATCCCCATTTTGATTCAATATGATTAACAATAGCTCTACATCCTAAATCTAGTTCTTTTCCGTTAATATACAGAAAATTACGAATAAGGAACTCTATAAGTCTTTTTTGTTCCTCATTTTCAGCCAAACACCATAATTCAAATAGGGCTTCCGGTTCATATTGAAGCCATTCGTACTCAATGTTTAATTTTGTCAATGAAACATAATCATTAACATCAATTTTTTGTGTAGCCCTATTTATTACTGTATTATCCATTTATTTGCCACTAATGCTATGCAAAGTTAATAAAAAAGAAGTACCGAAAAGAATTTTTCCGGCACTTCTTAACACATTCATTCAAAAAGGTTTATTCCTCGTCCTTGCTGCTGTCGTTATTGAACGAGAAAGTAAGCTGCACTAACTGCCCGAAACTGTCCTGCACATACACGTCAATGGTCTGCTGGTCGGTGGATGCAGAGGTGTAGTAGAGCCGGAACGTCTCTTTCTCCAGCGGGTAAAAATCGTTCGGTAGGAACAAAGTACCATTGTCCATTTTTAGTTCCCCTTTGCCATCCGATTGAAAGAATCGAATTTGATAGGTGGTTGGGGTGTAGTACCCGTCCCGTTTTAATTGACACCTGATTTCGGCGGTTTCACCGACTTTCAGTTTCTTGGGAACAGGCATCGTTTCGATAGTGAACGGGTATGCCTGTTGAATCTCCAGCTTGTCGCTGCACGAGCCGAAGCAGAGGAGGGCAGCAATCGTGCAGCAGCCCATCCCGATTTTTGATAATATCTTTCGCATATACACTCTTTGTTAATTGATTATGAATTTCATTCCGACACCCACCTGTGTGTGAAACTTCCCGATAGAAGAGCCGAACAACGCCCGTTCCCGGACATTGAGGAGCAACACCCATCGGTCGGTCAGGTAAGTTTCCAACTCCAGTGTCAAAACTCCGCCATAAACGAACGCATCTTTGTTCAGGAGCGTAGAGCCATCCTGTAACAGTTTATTGCCCCAATTGCTGGTCTCATATCCGGCAAGGGCAGACAGCCCTGCCGAGAGGAAAAAGGTTTTCCGGCGGTCGGAAAGAAAATTCAGATAGTAGCCACCCTCTGCGGTAAATTGCTGCACAGGTATTCGTATATCCTTGTAGTCATACCGCTTTTCGAGGTACTCCCCACCAATCACCCAACGGTTGGCATTCTTGGTGTAGACACTATATGCCGCCCCGATGTGGTAGGCAAAATCCGATTTGTCGCTCCAGTGAAAATCGTCTGCCATACCTGCTGTAACCTGAATGGCTTTCATTCCGGGCAGGTATCTTTGTGCGTGTGCCTGATTAAAATGCAGACACACCACAAAGAGGGATAATATACACAGAATCTTTCTCATCCCTATTTGATTTTGAGTTCGTTAATCACTTCGGCATTCACGATGTCGGCGTTCTCCACACGGACAGTTTGATGTCGTCCACCGTTCTTTTCGTAGAGTTCCACCAGCAGGATTTTGTCGTCCGGTATGGTAAACTTCGGCAAGGCATACACCGTGCGAACGGTTGCTTTGCCGCCAATCTCCACTACCTCATTGTAGCTGTGTGCCGCATCCAGCACCGTTTCCTGAATCGCTGTGCGTTTCGGCACAACGATATTTCCGGCTTGGAGCGGTTCGAGCAGCCGAAGTTTTACCGTCTGCCCGTCCGTCAGTGTTTGGTCTTGGTGAATGCAAGCGGCAATCGTGCTTTTGCCAATGGCGTACCCCGAACCTACTGCTGTGTTGAATCCGTAATTGCGGGGCTGGCTGTATGCCTACATAAACTCCACATTACTCATGGGTTGCTGCAATCCCGATACGGTATTCTCCCGAAGAGCTTGTACAGGTGCGGCTTGTGGCTTTTGGGTGATAGGTGATAGGTGAGGTAGGCGTAACCTGTGGATCACACCCGGTTGTCCCGGCTGCTGTCCGTTGTTTATATACTTGGCGGCAAGTTCGTAGGACTTCTCCAGCATAGCCATTTGGTCGTTCACCTCGATGAAAGCACTACTCTTCTGCTCCAACTGGGCGGACAGCTCCGCTATCTGCTGTTTCAACTCCTCTTTTTCTGCATCCTCTTTCGGGGTCTCGTAGAAACTACCCAACTGCTCGTTGATGTTGCGGTAGGCATTTGCCGAATAGTCAATCGAAGAACCGTCGCCCCGATAGGACGAACCGCCACTTCTTTGACGGTTGCGGCTCTTCGTCAGGTATCAGGTTCAGGCTCTCCCGTATAGCACTCTCCTCGCCCAGTGTGAAGCCGAAATCCTGCAACGACTTCATCTTCTCCTGCTCCTTGCGTTTCATTTGTTCCTGCTCATAGGCTTTCTGCTTGTCGGCGATAATCCCGTCCCCGGCAGGTAGCGGAATAGCGGCGTTAAATCCGCCCACGCTTTCCACCTTTTCATCTTCAATTGAAGACGGTGCAAAAATCAGGTACATAGACCCCAAGAAAACCAGTCCCATAAGCGGGTAAACCAACATCTTTTTTCGTTGCTGTATCTGCTGTGGTGTCAGTTTCCTCTCTCCGCTGAGAATCAAAAAATCCCGTAGAATTAGAGTTCTACGGGATTTTTTTTCACAGTTATAATTTCGTCAAAGACAGCAAAAAACAGATTATTTAAAACAAAACCACCGTATCTCATATCGGTAATATTTATATTTTAATAAACAGTATTAACTCTTTAATACATATATAAAATAATTATATTTGCACAGTTAATCAATCAAGGATTACGTTGTAGGATATATCATATTCAATATTAAAATTCATCCCTGCAATCACTATTTGCAGGATATTACATATAAAAAGCGTTATTTTTCCGGTTTCTGGAAGCTTAGATAACTTCATGGTGTGTAAAATAAAGCGTAAATACTCCTATTTACCAATAGATTGGCAGACCAAAAACACCTAGGATTCCAAAAACGGATAGCAACATTGTCCCACGTTTTTTATTCATTATTAGGAACCGTCAGGGGACAGACAGTAAAACAATCATTAAAATGAAAAAAACACTATCAGCTTTTTTAACAGGCCTTCTGTTCTTATTTTCAGCATGTAGCAGTGACAATGGAGGTGATAAAGATGATGTAACTTTAGAAACGATTAGTGCCAAATGGAATGTAAGCGGTCAAAGCAATTATGAATCATTTGAGTTTAATAAAAGCGGTAATTACATTGTTGTAGCAAAATCTGAAGTAAGATCGGAGGATAACAATACGGTTACTTTCGGTACTTACACGATCAAAGACAATGTAATAACAATGTCAGATTTCGGTAAATTAACCGTTACTGATATTTCTTCAAACACGATCAATTTTACACTAACATTAAATAATAGTTCGGACGCTGTCAATGTTTCAGCTTCAAAGCAGCCGGAAGTAGCCAATACAACAAAAACAGAATTACTATGCCGTACCTGGATCAGTACAGGTGAGCCAGTCGATGGTCTGGATGGCAGTATTACAGAAGAAGGTATTATTGTTATATTCAGTCAGGCAGGAACATATCTCGTATACAATGATGATTTTGTTGACGGAGTAGGACTTGCCCAGTGGAAGTGGAAAGGAAACAATGAAAATGAATTCTATTACTCGTGGGGCAATTGGAACGACAATTGGGAAAATACCCGGGTTGTCATACACGAACTGACAAAGGACAAGATGGTCGTAGTTGAAAAATTCCCGGACGAGGACGATGAAATAACCGTACTAAAGCCGCTTGAAAACCTATAAAGATACAATCATCATAATCCTTGTGTACCTATATTTTTATTCTTTATTCACAACAGGGTATACAGACAAATATGCTTCAAAGGCGTAACTGCTTTTGAAGCATACCGGATGCATTGACATTTTCGGAAGAAATAACATCAAAATACCCTATAAAACTCTGACTTCCCTTTATATCCAGACAAGGTATTCACGTGAAATTCACACATAAAAGCACATTGTTCGTTATTTGTTAGAAACCGATTGCAAAAGGTATATAAAATACAGCATATAATGGACATGCAAGAAGGATAAAGCAATGCGGTCAGCAATTAAAATGCGATCTTTCATTCCATGAAACCGGCATTTTTCAATTATTTCAATCCACAGAAAGTTTAATAGAATGTAATCTGAACTATTGATAATTTAAATTAAATTACTAATTTTAGCACACATGCCCGTTAGATAACATTTTTATTCCTGAACATTCGCCACCGGAGAAGCAAAGTAATTGACAGAAGTTTATCAATCCTTTCTATAGTCCGGAGAATGCATTCAAGAATATGAGAATAATAAAGACCGATGAGCCGGTGATATCCTATTTGTCGTGTATAAAAAACAGGACTGAGTTCATAAAACTGTATTACAATTATAACCATCGCTTATGAAACTTTGCTTCTTATATTTCGTCTTATGGAGTTGCACTGTACTGGCCGTGCAACCGGTAAAGCTAACAAAAGTACAGATGCTGGAAGATTTTGAATTCCTGCAAAAAACAATAAATGATTATGCTGTATTTATTCCGCTTGTAGAAAAACGCATGGGAATCTCGGTTCGTGATCATTTAAAAGCCCTGCAACAGGAAATAACTTCCGAAACGACCCCGGAAGAATTTGCCGTTTTAGTGAGCCACGGACTAAATATTTTATATGACGGACATTCCAATTTTTGCGGAAAAGACGCTCTCAAATGGAATGTTACATCGACATATAATTATTTAAAAGAGGTAAGTAATGCAGAATTAGGCGATACCCTGTATGCCGACTACTATGCCTCTGTCGTTGCTGACCGTATCTACCAAAAAAACAAGAGCAATATCTTTTTTAAATATGCTGACGGGAAATATTATGTCACAAGTCCTTTTACCGTAAACGGTATATCTATAAAATCCGGTGAAGAAGTCACAGCAGTAAATGGGACTCCTATCGATACTTTTGTAAACAACCTGTTTCCCAAACTGTATTATACAGGTTGGGACCCCATTCATAAAAAGCTATACAGCGATATGCTGCTAACCTCTTTGCCTCCGGCCGGATATGAAACCTGTATTTTTACCATCGGCGATAAAAAAATACCTATTGACACACGGACACAAATCCCCGGAGTAGAAAAAATAAAATACGGTTTACCCCGAACACCTTTGGTTACCCTTCTGGAAAATGATATACTGTATATCCGGATGCCCATGATGATGAGTTACGGGTGGTATGTGAACCAAATTAAGGAAATATATCATCCGAAAATCAAAAAGGTAATTTTCGATATACGGCTAAACGGCGGTGGGGATGACAATGTGTGGAAAAAAATTTTAAGCCATTTACTGAAAACTCCTTTTCAATATACCTACCGGGTGGAGATGAACCATCGTGAAAATCTGAAAAATGCAATTGCAAACTTCGGAGAAATTGAAATACAAGGTAATAAGATGACTGTAAGCCGCGACAGGACCATTCTCCCCGACAGTAACAGCGTCGGGTTTGACGGACACATTTATATCTTACAGGGCCGCTATACCTATTCAGCCGCATCAGCTTTTATTTCAGCCGCAAAACAAAACAAGGAAAAATTTACAATTATCGGGGAACCCGGTGCCATGATCTCGGGATACACCTTCCCGGGGATTGTTTTTGTCCTGCCACATTCAAAAATTGTTTATAAAATAGCCTTTTCAACGGATGTAACAGGAGGAACAACCGATCCTTATATGGATCAGCCGGACATTCTCATTACTGAAAACATCGACGATTACCTGGACCGCTTTTTCACTCATAACCCACAGGAAATAAGTTATCTTCAGGAACGGGATAAATGCATAAAGTACGTGAAAGGATTACAATAAAACAGTGTGGTTTAAAATATTCTGCCAACAGAACTTGATTTTGCAAAAAAAGAAGATTTTTTGCAGATATTTAGTATATTGCCGATATAACAGTAAAACCTAATAGCAAATTCGATGAAAAAAAGATTGATATTCATTTTGGCCGCCTCAGTCATCCTTACTTTTCAAAGCAATGCCCAACTCCTTTGGAAGATATCTGGAAACGGACTGGAAAAGCCGTCTTATCTTTTCGGTACCCACCACGTAGCGCCTATTCATATTTGCGATAGCATCGCCGGTTTTAATGAAGCATTTAACAGCTGCAAACAACTATACGGCGAACTGGAGCTGGATGATATACAAGCCGTATCAAAAGAAATTGCTAAATATACGCTGTTACCCCAAGACAGCCTGCTCGATAAATTATATACTCCGGAAGAATATAAACTGATAGATGAGGTAGTTAAAAAAAATATGGGCGTAAGTGCCGATCAACTGAAAATGCTGAAACCCGTCACCATATCGACCCAATTGTCTGTAATCATCAGTATGCAGGCTTTTAATGATTTTAATCCGACCTTACCATTGGATGCTTTCCTGCAAAAAAAAGCGAAAGAACAAGGCATGTCCGTAAAAGGATTTGAAACATCATTGTTTCAAGCCCAGATACTATTTGGCGAACCCCTGCCCCAACAAGCCAGTGCTTTACTGAAAACAATCAAACATTTCGACAAAATGAAACCTTTTATCATTGAAATGTGTGATGTTTATATGAAACAAGATCTGGACAGCATATTTAAGCTAATGCAAGATCCGGAATTAAGTTTTACTCCGGAAGAAATGAACAGATTGGTTAATAACAGGAATCACAACTGGAGCCAACAATTAAAAGATATTCTCCCGCAGCAACCCACCTTTATTGTGGTCGGAGGCGGCCATCTTCCCGGTAGCAACGGGCTGATCGAATTGTTACGCAAGCAAGGTTTTACAGTCACTCCTGTCGAATAAACTCAGGTATCATCCAGGTAATTATTAACCTTGTATATAAGAAAATAATTTACAATCTCTCAAAACCGGCAATATTACATTCAGTATTAAATTAAGGCAGAACTAAAGAAATCGTTTCTCTATTATCAAAATTATCGTTTACATTACAGGATAGTATTCAATTGGAGAAATAATTTTTTATTCAGATCAATCGAAGCGCTATTGCATCTCTTCAGTCTCACGTTACTGAAAAATCTATAAGAATTTATCCGAACAAAAATAATGAGATAACAGTAATTCATTATCTTGCACACAAAACGCTTAACATTATTTAGATGATACGAACAGCCAATATTAATCTCCAAATTATGCCGTTATGAAAAAACGATATCCTTTTTTATTGTGCTTGTTGACATCAGTCCTATTGATAAGCCCTGCAAAGGCTCAAAATTACGATATTAATAAATAATAGCCGACATTTGGGGCGAAGTTTATCTTTTCCATCCCTCAGTCATACGGACAGACAAAGAAGTCAGATGGGAGCAGGAATTAATTTCATTTCTCCCCTCTATTAAAAGGGAAATTACTGAAGATGAATTTATACAAACAGTTAATAATAAATTACTTTCAATATTAGACGACCGTTTTACACGAATACAAAAAATTGGAGGGGAAGTACCATATTACAATACCATTCAAAACAACAAAGAATTTGATTATATACGATTTAATGAATCTCAATTATCGAATATCGGTAGTTTAATCACTATTGACAGCAGCATTACTGACCAAAATTCTCAAAAACCGCTTGTCATCGACATTCGTATCAATAAAAAACTAAATACAGATTATCATACCAATACCTTTTTCGACTACTTTATATCAATGTTTTTGTCTGAGCCACTCATGTTAAGCCAGCAGATATCCCGAGAACACTTCGGATGGGACGAATGGAATGATTAGTGGTTTTATGAACCAATGTTGTTTTTATCGGTGAACAAACTCAAGGTACAGACGGCGAGGTTTCTAAAATTCATATGCCGGGTAATGGAGAAATCGCATTTACAGGCCAGCGGATTAAATTCGGCAATGGAAAAGATTTTTATGGAACAGGCATCTCTCCGGATATTGTGGTAAAAAATACAATCGATGGAGTGAAAAGCAACCGGGACGAGATTCTCGAGTGTGCATTAAAGTACATGACGGAAAAATAACAATACCTACGACCATGAAAGTAAACATAATAGTTTAAAATCAACATTTCAAATGTTTACCATCTTGAAAATGCCGTTTTTCTCCTCATTAATGATATATAAAGGATTTAAACGAAAAATTATTTGAAGGCATACTTTTCTTTTATTACTGAATATGATCTAAAATCAATATCCGACAAACACCTGTTCCAAAACGATCTTTCAATACTTTCCCGTATCGGATAAAGATATTATAACAGCCCTTTCAGCAAACTCGGGACAACCAAGTCAAGTAAAATACATATAAAGAAAAGTTTTCAATTAGTCAGGAATAGTTGATAACTATTTATTATGCATCTATCATTATCTCAAAATATATCTAAAGAACAGTTCTTATCTATCCTTTCAAAAAAGCTTTTAGATGAAAATCTTTCACTTTTTGTTGGAGCTGGTATATCAATAGAAGCAGGTTATCCAGCATGGCAGAATCTTTTAGCTCCTTGTCTCAAACAACTAAAGCTTTCAAATATAAAAGATATTGATTTATTTAAATTAGCCCAATACTATGTAAATGAATTTGGAGCACCAGCCTTATCTGATGTAATTTCAGAGAATATCGATCGTCTTGAATATAAAAGTGAGATAATAGAAATATTGATTGAAAGTAAATTCAAACAGATATGGACGACTAATTTCGATAAGGTTATAGAAAAAAATTTAGAGAAAAGACACATTCGATCAAAAACCATTCATTCTAATTATGATTTGACTCATATTAATGATAATATTGTCAATGTATTCAAACTTAATGGAGATATAAGTGATTTACAAAATATAGTTATTACCCAGGACGATATTGAAGGACATGAAAAAACTCGTGAGTTAATGATTACCTTTTTAAAAAAGGCTTTGGTTTCAGATACATTTCTATTTTTAGGTTATAGCTTTACCGACTCTCTGGTATTAAATTGCATAAAAAAAATACATGATTGTTTGGGAAATAGTATGGGATATCATTATACAATAATCAAAAATGAACCAGATAATCCGTATTTTTTTTATTTTATAAAAGATCTTGAACAAAGATATCATATTAAAACACTTTTAATTGATGAATATTCCGATATTCATACGATATTGAGAGAATTGAATAGAAGAGTCACTTTAAAGAAAGTTTTTATTTCCGGTTCATTCGACGTCTTGCCTGAAGAAGAAAATCGATTTGCAGACAGATTATGCAAAGAATTATCAAATAAAATATTGTCATCTGGTTATAGAATTATAACCGGAATGGGAAGAAAAATTGAAAATTATCTTGCGGGACATGCGATGCAGTACATGCTGACCAATAATATTTTCAATATTGAACGCTATTTGATTATGAGACCTTTTCAGGAATTAATGCCTTCTGAACATAAATTCAGACACAGAAATATGCTTATAGAAGATTCAAGTTCCGTTATCTTTATCTTCGGAAAAAGTGTAGATTTAAAATATTCTATAGGAGTAAAAGAAGAATTTGAAATAGCAAAGTCTAAGAAAAAAGTAATTATTCCTATTGGGAGTACCGGTTATCAAAGTGAAATAATATGGCAGGAAGTAAAAGACAATATTACGCTATATCCTTATTTAGAAAGATATATCGATCAATTAAAAACAAATAAAGACCCTGAAATAATAGCAGAAATAATTATTGACATTCTTCAAAATATTGATTAGCTATTGTATTGAGCATTAATAACAGAGAATTTTCTAATATTGATAATTCTTTAAAATCTATTTGAATTTTCAATTTGGTTAATTCATAAAGTCTTTTGAAAGTCCGTAAACAATAATGAGGGTATTGAAATGAATCATATTTACAAGTTAGATATTTAAAGATAGAGTATAATATGGCCATTCGAACATTTATATTGTCATAATCGACCTCGAAATAAATTGATATCATTTCTTTTATATAGGTATCCTGGACAGGTATTTTTATATAATCTGTCAATACTTTTGTTTCATATAACGCATTTTTATCTAATAAGTATTTTAATATAATTTGATTACATGTCATTAAAGTTCCTGTTCTGTCATCGACTTCATTATAAATAAGTTTACAAAGCCATTGGTAGTTTAAAGGCAATTCCAAAGCTGTAATTTTATAAAAAATTGGGAACACATGTATTCGCCCATTAATATATTGCCGGTGAATGACATTTAATTCGTCATTTGCACAGACACAATCAAAAACATTTTCAGTTAATAGCACTATTGCATAATTGTTTTGCTCAATGCCTTCGATTAAGTTTCGGTAGTCTCTGTCGTCTCCAAGAATTAACTTATGATAATCGTACCAAACCGATAAACCATAGTTTTTAAGATGATACATTATTGATTCTACAATAGTATATCTATCCTTACTTGAGAAACAAAGAAAAATCATAGGTCAAGGATAATAAATAGTTATCAGTTATTCAAATTTCATTACTTAGTATGTGTACTTTTACTTGAACTCAAGTAAAGAAAAAGATAGTTATTATTTCCTTTACCGATTGTCAATCAACGAGCAAGTGACGTAAATACAATATATATACTTAAATACAACACCTTCAAATTACAGAATAATTCTTTTTTAGAATAGGATTAAAATATAAACCCAAATTAGATTTCGCATAATAAAATTTATATTTGCATAAGCTATCATGCAACAAAATAACTCAACATCTGAATACAACTTCTGTAAATCCGGGGAAACTTTGTATAACACTTAATACGCTTGATTCAAGATAACAATAGATATACATACTTCTCTACATCTTATTAAGCAAATATATAATTTGTTTTTCAAATTTACATAAATAATTCTCCAATATTCAAAACAGTAACAAACGTTTTCACTTCATCACAGAAAAATAAGTATAAATAATACAAAACATCTGATTTAACCTAGAATCTGATATTATTCAAACGGCAGAAATATATAAGGATAACTATAAATGCTCAATAAGTTTATAATTACACAAGCACCAGGTAATCGTATTGAAGAAGAATTACCGGAAGGCCGGTATACTATATATTACTGGGATTGGCAAAATAAATTTCCGGGGCTCTGAAAACCTGAAAAATCTTCTCTCTTCCGGTATTCCCCATTCACGTATAAATTTGAAATTTACAACCGAAATCAATTTTATATTTCTTGTAGCAGAAGTAATCATCTGTAAAGCGTTTTTCAATAGAAAAACGACCATTTTATGACACGATCAACAAAAAGGCTTTTTAGAAACAGCAACCCAAGCGGATAATATCCGTAAACACAATTACACTTTTATTTGTTCTTTTTGAATAAATAAGGTGCAGAATAATATGAACACATTAATTATAGACAATCCTTTTACGGATATTTATTTCAACCTGGCAGCCGAAGAATTTCTGTTGAAAAACCGGCCGGAGAATATCCTTATGTTGTGGCAGAATACTCCGTCCGTCGTTCTCGGTAAACACCAGCGGGTAGAAACCGAAATCAACCTGACTTACGTAAAGGATAAACAAATCCGGATAGCCCGGCGATATTCGGGCGGTGGTACGGTTTACCACGATCTGGGCAATCTCAATCTGACATTTATCGAAAATACAAACGTTCCGGACTTTGAAAAATACACCCGAAAGACACTCGAATTTCTGAATTCAATCGGAGTACAAGCTCAAAAAGACACCCGGCTGGGCATAAATATCGGACACTTAAAAATTTCCGGAAGTGCCCAGTGCATCTACAAAACAAGGTGTATGTATCATTGTACCCTACTCTATGACACGAATCTGACAGCCCTGACAGCCTCACTTGCTGTTTCCCGAATCTTACCGGCACCGAAAACCGGATACTCCGTCGCCTCTGTAAAAAGTCCGGTAACAAATATCAGTAAATATTTGCAGTATCCCCCAGACACCGAAGACTTTAAAAACCAAGTCCTCGCGTTTTTCCTCAATACAATGCCTCAAAAACAGATTTACAATCTGAATCCCGATGAAATCAATCGGGTCGAACAACTCAAAAACGAAAAATACGCTACCACACAGTGGATTTTCGGTAAAGATTTCTAGGTAATTTATACCCGAACATTCAGGAACGGAAATTCGTTTAACAATAGTCATCAATTCCTAGTTATACTGAATTGATGTTAAATTATAAACATATAAAGTACCACTACCATGTCAATATTCGAAATAAAAATGCCTAAACTAGGCGAAAGCATTACAGAAGGCACCATTACCTCCTGGTCTGCCAAAGTCGGTGACACCATAAAAGAAGACGATATACTACTCGAAGTCAATACTGCAAAAGTAAGTGCCGAGATTCCGTCGCCCGTATCCGGAAAAATCGTCCAGATATTTTTCCAGACCGGAGACGTCGTCCCCATCGGCAAGGTTATTGCTACCGTCGATACAGACGGAAACGGCACAGATAACACAACCGAAGCTGCACCCCCTGAAAAAACAGAAACATCCGTTCCCGAACCAACGGCCACCACTACGGCTGCTCCGGCAAGTATTCCGGCAACTGCACAGGCCGCCAAATCAGAAACCGAAAGATGGTATTCCCCCATTGTACTTCAAATCGCCCAGGAAGCCAAAATCTCAAATGAAGAATTGGCTCATATCAAAGGTACCGGCTATCAGGGACGGTTAAGTAAAAAAGATATCAATGAATATATCGGACAAAAGAAAAAAAGTATATCTGCTACAACTCCTGTTGCCGGAACAAAAGCAGAAGTCTCGATATCTTCCCCGGCGGCTACCCCTTCTCAACATTCATCTACCCCTGATAATGCGGAAAACGAGATACGCCCTATGGACTACGTGCGCCGTCTGATTGCAGACCACATGGTAATGTCAAAAAACGTATCTCCTCATGTCACCAGCGTAATAGAAGTAGACGTTACAAAACTGGTACAATGGCGGAACAAGAACAAAGATGCCTTTTTCCGCCGCGAAGGTGTTAAACTGACATTTATGCCGGTCATAGCCGAAGCTTCAGCCAGAGCTCTGGCTGAGTATCCACTGGTGAATTCTTCAGTAGACGGATACAACATCATACTGAAAAAGCACATCCATATCGGTTTCGCTGTTTCGCTTCCGGACGGAAATCTCATTGTACCTGTCGTACACGATGCAGACCACTCCAATCTGAACGGTCTGGCCGTAGCTATGGATACCTTGGCCCTAAAAGCACGGGACAACAAACTACTCCCCGAAGACATTGCCGGAGGTACTTTTACGATCACCAATTTCGGCACCTTCAAAAGCCTTTTCGGTACGCCGATCATCAATCAGCCCCAGGTTGCCATACTGGGAGTCGGTTACATCGAAAAGAAACCCGCCGTCATCGAAACACCGGAGGGTGATGCCATTGCCATCAGACACAAAATGTACCTGTCATTATCTTATGACCACCGTGTGATAGACGGTGCCCTCGGCGGACAATTTTTACGCAGGGTAGGCGATATTCTGGAAAACTGGCAAAGTTAACTTAACCTTTTAGTACAACAAAAATGAAAAAATACGACATAAAAAGCACAGATAAGGAAACCCTGAAAAAATGGTTTTACCTTATGACTTTAGGCCGTGCTCTCGACGAAAAGGCTCCGGTCTATTTGCTGCAATCCCTGGGCTGGTCGTTCCACGCCCCCTATGCCGGACACGATGGCATCCAACTGGCCATCGGTCAGGTATTTAAAAAAGAAGAAGATTTTTTGTTTCCCTATTACCGGGATATGCTCACCGCCCTTTCAGCAGGCATTACGGCAGAAGAAATCATATTGAACGGCATTTCCAAAGCCACGGACCCCGGGAGCGGCGGCCGTCACATGTCCAACCATTTCGCCAAACCGGAATGGCACATTGAAAACGTTTCTTCCGCCACGGGCACCCACGACCTGCACGCCGTCGGAGTCGCCAGAGCTATGGTATATTACGGACACAAGGGGGTAGCCATCACCTCTCACGGGGAATCGTCTACTTCCGAAGGTTTCGTTTATGAAGCCATTAACGGTGCCAGTACAGAGTGTCTGCCTGTTATTTTCGTCATACAGGACAACGGATATGGCATATCCGTACCCAAGAACGAACAAACCGCCAACCGCAAAGTCGCAGATAATTTTTCAGGATTTAAGAATCTTAAAATCATTCACTGTAACGGTAAAGACGTTTTCGATTCGATGAATGCCATGACGGCAGCCCGGGAACATGCCATCAACACCCGTAATCCGGTTATTGTACAAGCCAATTGCGTACGGATCGGCTCTCATTCCAACTCAGACAAGCATACCCTTTATCGGGATGAAAACGAATTGGCCTATGTGAAAGCTGCCGACCCGCTGTACAAATTCCGCAGAATGCTGCTTCGCTACAAACGGTTTACGGAGGCAGAGTTACTGCAAATTGAAGAAGAGGCAAAAAAAGAACAAAATGCCGCTCACCGCAAAGCTTTGGCAGCCCCCGATCCGACGGCCGACAGTATATTGAAATTTGTTCTGCCCGAACCCTATCAGCCTCAGAAATACAAAGAAGGTATCCAAAACCAGCCAGGAGAAAAGCAAACCATGGTAACCGCCTTAAACGAAACTCTGAAAGCCGAGTTCCGCCATAACCCGGACACCTTTATCTGGGGACAGGACGTAGCAAACAAAGAAAAAGGAGGCGTCTTTAATGTTACGAAAGGTATGCAGCAGGAATTCGGGGAAACACGGGTATTCAGCGCTCCGATTGCTGAGGATTATATCGTCGGAACAGCCGACGGGATGTGCCGCTTCGACCCGAAAATACATGTCGTCATCGAAGGTGCCGAATTTGCAGACTATTTCTGGCCCGCCGTCGAACAATATGTAGAATGTACCCACGAATATTGGCGGAGCAACGGAAAATTCACACCCAATATTACGCTCCGTCTGGCTTCCGGAGGATATATCGGAGGCGGATTGTATCATTCACAAAACATCGAAGGCGCCTTGACCACACTGCCCGGAGCACGTATTGTATGCCCGTCTTTTGCTGACGATGCTGCCGGGTTACTACGTACCAGTATGCGCTCCAAAGGCGTTACCCTGTTTCTGGAACCCAAAGCCCTGTACAACTCCGTTGACGCAGCCAGCGTTGTGCCCGACGATTTTGAGGTACCTTTCGGTAAAGCACGTATCCGCAGAGAAGGCAGCGATCTGAGTATCATCACTTACGGAAACACCACCCATCTTTGCCTGAAGGCAGCCGATCGGCTGGCAAAAGAAAACGGATGGAATGTTGAAGTCGTCGATATCCGTTCCCTGATCCCGCTGGATAAAGAAACAATATTCGCCTCCGTACAAAAAACAAGTAAAGTACTGGTTGTACATGAAGATAAGGTTTTTTCCGGCTTCGGAGCAGAACTGGCAGCCACGATAGGTACTGAAATGTTCCGTTATCTGGATGCTCCCATACAAAGAGTCGGTTCGACCTTTACTCCGGTAGGTTTCAACCCGATACTGGAACATGCCATTCTTCCCAGCGAAGATAAAATTCTCAAGGCAGCCAAAGAACTGCTCGAATATTAACAACAGATAGAAACAACACCATGAAAAAAATAGGCTTATTTTATAAGACAGACAGCTCCAAAACAGCTCTCGTTGCTCAAAAAATCCAGCAGGAATTCGGAAAAGGCATCGACATTATTCACATCGAAAAAGCCTGGAAAAAGGAATTTGAAAGCTACGATAATATTATCGCAGGTACTTCCACGTGGTTTGACGGAGAATTGCCGACCTATTGGGACGAACTGATCCCCGAATTGGAAACATTGAACCTGCAAAATAAAAAAGTCGCTATATTCGGTTTGGGAGACCAGGTTAACTACCCCGACAACTTTGTCGACGGTATCGGCATTCTCGCCGAAGCAATGGAAAAAGCCGGAGCCACAGTAATCGGCTATACATCCCCCGCCGACTATCAATTCAACCAGTCACTGGCACTGAAAGACAACCGGCTGTCAGGACTTGCCATAGATATCGAAAATCAATCCGATAAAACGGAAAAGCGTATCAAGGCATGGGTCAAGCAACTGAAACAAGAATTTGAGTAACACCCGAAAACGTCCTCCGATAAAAACGCTTCCTAAAATCAAATGCTGTTTCCGGAGTCGTTTTTCTACGGAGGACGTTTTTTCTACTTATGTCATATATGCAAACGATATTATTCGACGGATATTGTAATCTATGCAGCTCCTCGGTCAGATTCATCCGACGCAGAAACTCTGCTGCATCCTTCCATTTCATCCCATTGCAATCAGAGGCCGGACAACGTCTGCTCCAAAAAAACGGAATCAATATCAAAGAAAACAGTACTGTCGTCTATATCAAGGATAACCGCTATTTTCTACGATCGAGTGCCTTTTTGCATATATGCAAAGACCTTGGAAAAGGCTGGCAATTTATTTACTATAGCCTGGTACCGATCCCTACGTTTATCCGCGACCCCGTTTACACCCTGCTGGCCCGTTTACGATACCGGATATGGGGCCGACGCAACCGTTGTTTCCTACCACCTCCATCATCCCGACCGGAATAGTAAGTATTGATTATTTTTCCATTTCACTACAGGTAAGGACAACCAGTATTTTATCGATACGTGCCCCATCCATATCCATAATTTCGAACTTAAAATCTTTCCATTCTACACATTCTCCGCTTTGCGGAATATGTTCCAGCAGTTTCAGCACCAATCCGCCCACAGTATTAAAATCGTTATCACTGGAATACAGGTATTCTTTTTCAAAATAAGATAAAAAGTCGTACAAAGTGCATTGTCCGTCCACCAGCCAACCTTCATTATCTTTCCGCTTGATGATATCCGGTTCGCTGTATACATCTTCAATCGTTCCGACTAAACCTTCCAGAATGTCTTTCAAAGTAATAATTCCCTGACAAGTGCCGAATTCATCACAAATCAATGCCTGACTGACGCGCTGTTCCTTCATCCGCCCGAGTACTTTATAGACATTCATACTTTCATGAAAATAAGTGGCAGGACTCAAAACCTGACCAATATCAAAATCCTCTTTATCAAAGCAAAATACAAGATCTTTCAAGGTAACAATCCCTTTGACATTATCGAAATTATGGTCAATCACCGGATAAACCTCATATAAATTTTGTTCCAATACCTCCCGGATCTGGGTGTTACTCATATTTATATCCAGAGCGACTACGTCCGAACGATGCGTCATCAGGGAACTGACCTTCAAATCTCCCAGCATAAATACCCGTTCGACAATATCCTGCTCAACTTCCTGTACAGCCCCGTCTTTTGTACCTTCCTGAATGATAGACCGGATTTCTTCCTCAGTTACTTTTCCCGAATCGGATTTAAGGCCCAACAGATTAAAAACAAAAGCCGTACTTTTTGCCAGCAACCAGACAAAAGGAGAAGCAACCAATGCTAACAGATACATCGGACGGGCTACAACCTTAGCAGCCCTTTCCGCTACACTCATTCCGATCCGCTTAGGAACAAGCTCTCCGAAAATTAAGGTAAAATAAGTCACTAACGCCACAATAACAGCCTGGGCTAACGGACGTGATACTGAAGCAGAAACACCCCATCCCATTAAAACTTCAGAGAAATCATCAGCCAACACGCTCCCCGAATATATACCGGTCAAAATACCGATAATGGTGATTCCGATCTGTATCGTTGATAAAAACTTATCCGGTTCGTTTACAAGCTTCAGAACCACCCGGGCCGATTTACTCCCTTTCTTTATTTCATTAGACAAATGGGATTTTCTTACGGAAATCAATGCAATTTCAGACATAGCCAAAACCCCGTTCAATACAATCAAAATTATAATTACAATTAACTCGTTCATCGTTTATTCAAAATTATCAATCCGCTATTTTAAATACATTCACATAAAACCTATATTACACAAAAGGAACAACAATCATTCCCAATGAATAACAGAGTTAAATCCGCAAAAACAAAACCAGCAGAAAGAGAGCAGTATGAAACAATACCGTCCTTTTATAGAAAAACCTTGATATACCTCCCTTACAGGCAGATATATCAAGGCAAATTATATGATCATCTAAATCTTCGAAGACAAATTAAACAATGGTTTACAGATACAAATATAGTAATGATACCTCTATCATACAATAGAGTATGCTCTCACTCTACTATTAAATTTAGTAAAAATCACTTAAAAAGATCGACAAAAAAAATCCCATTTATAAAATAAATCCGGTATATTCAGATTGATATACAGACACCGGATTTTGAAAAGGTCCGATTTTCCCCGCCTGAATAATACCGAAACGGGATAACAAAAAAGTCACCATTACTGGTGACCTGCGAGCTGTTAGTGAGATTTGAACTCACGACCTCTTCCTTACCAAGGAAGTGCTCTACCCCTGAGCTATAACAGCATTCACTTTTACTTTCGTTCAGACTACCCTTATTTGAAAGCGGTACAAAGGTAGTGGTTTTACAATAGAATACAAATTTTTTGTAGCATTTTTTTTAGATTTCGATCAGTTTTTATCAACAATTGAAATAAACTACTGAAAATCAATAATAAAATAAGGATAGTTTCCGGTATTCGTGTTCGGGTCCCTGAACACGAATACCGGAAACTGCTTTGCTTATCCTCCCTTAGCGTCTCGGAATATCGACCGAAGTTTCTTTTTGGCCTTTAAGATGCTCAGAAAAGAAATCTACCAGCCGCCAATAGAAATATTCGTCCATATCTCCGAAACTATGACGTTGTCCCGGAAGAATCAGCATTTCGAAACGCTTATTAGCCCGGATCAAGGCATTTACAACACGGATCGTATTCGCATCATGGACATTATTGTCGATATCACCATGTACAAGCATCAAATGCCCTTTCAATTGCTTAACAATTTCGGGATTCGTGGCTATTTTATAGACAAAGGTAGTATCTCCTTTTTCCGAAACGACCTCTTTCACACCATGATGTGTCTCGCTCCACCAACGGTTATAAATCCGGTTATCGTGGTTCCCGGCACAGGATACCGCAGCTTTATAAAAATCGGGATATTGACAAATTGCAGCAGTAGACATAAAGCCACCTCCCGAATGACCATGTATGCCGACTCTGTCGATATCTATAAACTTATGGCGGGCAGCCAATTGTTCGACAGCCACCTTATGATCGGCCAAAGGATAATCACGCATATTCCCATAACCATAATTATGATACCATTTGGAGCGGGAAGGATGTCCACCCCGCTGTCCTACCGAAATCACAATGAATCCGGCCTGAGCCAAACGATCCGTCCGTACACTCATCCGGGTAAAAGGATAACATACAGCTTCAACCTGGGGACCCGGATAAACATAATCGATAATGGGATATACCTTGGTCGAATCGAAATCGTAAGGTTTATACATCACCCCGTATAAATCCGTCACCCCATCGGCAGCCTTGACGACAAAAGGTTCCGGAAACCGGTAACCAGCCGCTTTCAATTGCGAAAAATCACTTTCCTGAATAGTCATCACTTTATTCCCCTCCCGGTCTAACAGATCGGCACAAGGAATCGTATTCACCCTCGAATAATTATCCACAACGAAACGGGCATCGTCATCTATTTTTACTTTATGAAAATACTCCCCTTTTGTAATCCGTTTCAGTCCACTACCATTTACATTCACTTTATACAGCTGTTCATAATACGGATTTTCTCCCTCTTCCTTGCCATTCCCCACAAAATAGATCGTCCGTGTAGCTTCATCCACTTTCAGCACCTGCTCCACATGCCAGGGGCCTTTCGTGATCCGGTTTTTAAGATTTCCCTGATCATCGTATAAATATAAATGAGCCCATCCATCACGTTCACTCCAATGAATCAACTCCTTTCCCTTATTCAAGACAGCCAAAGGCCGCGTTTCCTGATAAGTATTCATCCGTTCCTGAATAATCGGCACAATCGAATCCTGCCCGATCGTATAAGAGCAGATATCGATACGATGAAGGTCCCGGCTACTACGAACCAGAAAAAAACGGTCGTTATCTCCCAGCCAAACCGGTGATACATACTCCATGTCCCGCTGTTTCTGTTCTGCAGGTTTATAGGATAAACTCAAATTTTGATTTTTAAACGCCGCTACTTTTATTTCCTTACGAACATTATTCTGCATATAGAATACATAAAGATGCTCCTCAGGGGCTTCCATCTCTCCAGGCATCTGATATTTATAAGTTTCCAACGTAGGACGTGGCTGAGCGATAGAATTGATCACCCACAATTCCTTTACTGCCCGGTCGTCGGATACCGTTACTGCAAAGTGCCTGGAATCAGGAGACCAACACCCCGATACCCGCCGGCGTTTACCGTTGCAAAGCGTATCAGTATTCAACATACTGTAAGAAATCCTTCACTCCATCCTGTGTCAATTGAATCTCGAGAATCGTACTATCCTTCTCGTTTTTCCGGGCTTTCTCATAATCTTCCCGACTCATCCGGAAAAGGTTACAATCCTTAGCATATACCACCGTCTGGCCATCGGGAGAAAAATTTCCCCATCCCAATTTTTTCGGTTCCTTTTCCTGCCCTTTCAGATGAGTAAGTTTACGGGAAGGATAATCATAAGAGAAATAAAAGACTTCTTTTTCTCCTTTCTTCTTGTCTTTCTCCTCTTTTCTCGGTTTCACTTCTTGCGAAGATTCCACCTCAAAAGTAAACGTCCGGCCGTCTTCCTTTGCCTTGAGATTACGTATCGGCAGATGGCGGGCCTCGAAAGGATCACGAACGATCTCCGTCAGCTGAGCAGCCAGTTCATCCCGGTCGAACAGCAGATTCTTTGTACGCGCAACCGGATCGACCACATACCAAAAAGTTCCTTCACTCGTTTTATACTCGAACCAGAAACAATTTCCTTTCTGAAACCAATGCGGATCGACCAAAGTAGAAAACAACATGTTCTTCAGCTTATCTCCGGTAAACTTTTCTGCCTGCAAATATTCAGGCAACCTCTCTTGCGAAAATACCTTACCGGCACAACAAAGGCCGATAAATAAAAAAATAATAATCCGATTTTTTTTCATATAATAACCATTTCAACGTTGTGTACAAAAATACACATTTTCGTAAAAAGTAATCCGCAAAAGACAAGGAGTAATGAATAATCCGTTGCCAAATCGGATTTATTAAAAATAAATACCAGACATACAAATTTTATGTAATAAATTTTACATGTTTTTGCAATAAAAATTATCTTTGTAATCAGTCACAAGAAGAATACTGTTAAATAGTAAAATATTTAATGCACACCAACAGGAATGCCATAGTATACGGCTTGTCAGCGGG
>ENA-OPAV01000444-OPAV01000444.1-human-gut-metagenome-genome-assembly--contig:-NODE-444-length-34636-cov-4.089876_pt1 | contig 34636 bp, 25 predicted proteins | sample MGYA00241056_ERZ501428 | MGnify/ENA primary metagenome ERZ501428 (study PRJEB25962, sample SAMEA2042621) | human gut metagenome | biome: human gut; feature: human-associated habitat; material: faeces... | reverse complement strand
GCGGCGGCTCTGGCCGCCGTAGCCGCCATAGCCGCCATAGCTTTCACCGCCGGCGTATCTGGCCGCGTAACCATCGCCGCTGCCGTCCCCCCAGCCCACGTCGCTCTCCGCGCTGCGGGGCTGCGGCTTGCTGAGCCACTCCATGTTCTCCTCCGGGACCTCCTTCAGAAACCGGGAGGGCATGGCCGGGGCCGTGCGGCCGAACAGCATGCGCTGCCGTGCATTGGTCAGGGTCAGCGTCTCCTTGGCGCGGGTCATGGCCACATAGCAAAGGCGCCGTTCCTCCTCCATTTCCTCCGCATCGCCCATGGCGCGATTTCCCGGGAAAAGACCGTCCTCCATGCCCACTACATAGACGTGGGGGAACTCCAGACCCTTGGCGGCATGCATGGTCATCATGGTCACGCAGTTGTCGCTGTCGGACTGGCTGTCCAGATCGGTGTAAAGCGCCACCTCATCCAGAAAGCCCGCCAGCGACGGCTCACCCTCCGCGTTTTCCATGTACCCCTGGATGCTGGATTTCAGCTCCTCCACGTTTTCCAGACGGCCGCGGCTCTCCATATCGTCCTTCTCCCGCAGCGCCGCCGTGTAGCCGCTTTTGTCGCAGACCAGATCGTAGAATTCCATGAGATCGCACCCCTCTGCCTGCCGGCGCAGAGATTCGATCATGTCTGTAAAGGCCATCAGCTTGCCAGCTGCGTTTTTCAACTCCGGGTAGTCGGAGGCGCGGCGGAACACGTCGTAGAGGGCACTTCCCTGCTCCGTGGCGATGATCTGCGCCTTGTCCACGGTGGCCTGCCCGATCTTGCGGGACGGTACGTTGACGATGCGCCGCAGCCGCAGGTCGTCGGTGGTGTTGCTGATGACGCACAGGTACGCCAGCATGTCCTTGACCTCGGCGCGGTCGAAGAACTTCATACCGCCGTAGATCTTATAGGGCACGCCGTTGCGCTTGAAGGCATATTCCAGCGCGTTGGACTGGGCGTTCATCCGGTAGAGCACAGCATTGTCCTTCCAGCTGCCGCCCCGGCGATAGTCCATCATGATCTGGCCCACCACATAGTTGGCCTCGTCGCTCTCGTTAAAGGCGGTCTTGATAATGACCTTCTCCCCTGCGCCGTTATCGGTCCACAACGTCTTGCCCTTGCGGCCCTCGTTGTGGCGGATGACGGCGTTGGCCGCGTCCAGAATGTTCTGGGTGGAACGGTAATTCTGTTCCAGACGGATGGTGCGGGCGCCCTTGTACTCCTTCTCAAAGCTGAGGATGTTGCTGATGTCCGCGCCCCGGAAACGGTAGATGCTCTGGTCGTCATCGCCCACCACGCAGATGTTGCGCTGCTGGTTGGTCAGCAGGCTGGCCAGCAGGTATTGCAGGTGGTTGGTGTCCTGGTACTCGTCGATGAGGATGTAGCGGAACTTGTTCTGGTAATACGCCCGCACATCCGGGCAGCTTTGCAGCAGCCGGACGGTGTGGAGAATGATATCGTCGAAGTCCAGCGCGTTAGCATCCCGCAGTTTTTTGTTGTAAAGCGCATATACTTTACCGATCCTGATGCGGCGCCAGTCGTTGATGGCCTGCCACTGCTGGATAAACTCCTCCGGGGACTGCATCTCGTCCTTGGCCCGGGAAATGATGCTCAGGATCTCCCGGGTGGGGAACGCCTTTTCGTCCAGCGACAGCTCCTTGAGGATGTCCTTGATGACCCGCTTGCTGTCGTCCGTGTCGTAGATGGTGAAGCTGCGGTCGAAGCCGATGCGGTCGATGTCCCGGCGCAGGATGCGGACGCAGGCGGAGTGGAACGTGGAGGCCCATACGTCCTGGGCCACTTCCTCCCCCAGCATGCGGCCCAGCCGCTCCTTCAGCTCATTGGCGGCTTTGTTGGTGAAGGTGATGGCCAGCACCTCCCACGGGCGGGCCGGCTCCACAGCGCAGAGATACTGCATCAGCGGGCGCTGTTCCTCGTCCGGTGCCTTGACGTACTCCTCCAGAAACGCGGCTTCGTCCTCCGTCACCGGGATGGGGATGTCCGTACTATCGCTGCCCCGGCCATAGCGCAGCAGATTGGCCACGCGGTTGATGAGCACCGTGGTCTTGCCGGAGCCGGCACCGGCCAGCAGCAGCAGCGGTCCCTCCGTGGTCAGCACGCCCTCCCGCTGGCGGGGGTTCAGCTTTTGAAAATCAGCAGCAATGGCGGCCTGCCGCGCCGCGATAAATCGTTTTTCCAGTTCCGTCATACAGAAGCCTCGCTTTTCTCTTTCTTGCACCTTATTTTAATACATGCGGCCGCTCTGGTCAACCTCCCATGCAAATTTTATAGAATTTTTGTTCGATTTCTGTTGACAAGAACGATTGCTCGATTTATAATGCGGATAGAACATAAGTTTGACACGGAGGTAACTGATTATGACGACCATCGGACTGCTGATCACCCTGCTGGGCGCAGGCTCCATTGCTGCCAACGTTATGCGGCTCATCGACTGCATCGACCAGCCGGCACCTCGCCGCAGACGCCGCACGGCGTAAACCTATGGACGTTCTGGAGAAGCTGACCATCCTGACGGATGCCGCCAAGTATGATGCGGCCTGCACCTCCAGCGGTGTGCGGCGCGGCTCCAGACCCGGTATGATCGGCAATACGTCCTCCTCTATCGCCGGGTGCTGCCACAGCTTCTCCGCTGATGGGCGGTGCATCACACTGCTGAAGGTGCTGATGACCAACGTCTGCACCTTCGACTGTAAATACTGCGTCAACCGGCGCAGCAACGATACGCGGCGGGCGGCGTTCACGCCGCGGGAACTGGCGGAGCTGACCATTGGTTTCTACCGGCGGAACTATATCGAGGGGCTGTTCCTGTCCAGCGGTGTGCTGCGCAGCCCGGACTATACCACGGAACAGATGATCCGGGCGCTGCGCATCCTGCGGGAGGAGTACCGGTTCAATGGGTATATCCATGCCAAGGCCATTCCCGGCACCTCGCCGGAGCTGGTACGGCAGCTGGGACTGCTGGCGGACCGGCTCAGTGTCAACATCGAGCTGCCGTCGCAGGACGGCTTGCAGCTGCTGGCACCGGATAAGACGAAAAGCGCCATCCTGCGGCCCATGGGGCAGATACGGGACGGCGTGATCCAGAGCAAGACGGAGCTGGTGAAGTATAAGCACGCGCCGGCCTTTGCACCGGCGGGACAGAGCACGCAGCTCATCGTGGGGGCCACCGGTGACAATGACCGGCATATCCTCCATTTGACGGAGTCGCTGTATGAGAAGTACCGGCTGAAGCGGGTGTTCTACTCCGCCTATGTGCCGGTAGTGGAGAATAGTCTCCTCCCCGCTCTGGACACCAAGCCGCCGCTGCTGCGGGAGCATCGGCTGTACCAGGCCGACTGGCTGCTGCGGTTCTACGGCTTCCGGGCGGAGGAACTGCTGGATGAGACACACCCGAACTTTGACCAGCGGCTGGACCCCAAGTCCAGCTGGGCAGTGGCGCATCTGGAGCAGTTTCCGGTGGAGGTCATGCGGGCGGATATGGAGACGCTGCTGCGGGTGCCGGGCATCGGGCCTGTCAGTGCGCGGCGCATCCTGTCAGCCCGGCGGCAGACAAATCTGCGGTTCGAGGATCTGAAAAAGCTGGGCGTTGTGGTGAATCGGGCGCAGTTTTTCCTCACCTGCGGCGGACGGATGCGGCAGGGACTGCGCTTCTCCCCTGCCACGCTGCCGGTACAGCTGGAGCGGATGGAGCGCGGACTGCTGTTGGAAAACGGCATGGAGCAGCTGTCGCTGTTCGACAGCGCGGGGTGAACGGGATGGATGTGGTCTATCAATACGACGGAACTTTGGAGGGATTCCTGTGCTGCGTATACGACAGCTATGTATATAAAGAATCCCCCGTCGGATTTTCTGCCGACGAGGGATTTTTGTCCTTGTATGAGGTTCGCACCGTGATAACTGACAAAGCGCACGGGCAGCGGGTCTATCAGGGGCTTGTCAGACGGTCGGCCAAGGCGGCCAACGTGCTGCGCCGGGCCTTCCTGACCTGCATGGAGGACAAGGAGCTGTGTCTCTACACCTTTGTCCGCAGGGTGTTTCGGGAGGGCGGCGGCTTTATGCGGGATCTGTCCGACCCGGTGTGCTATCCGCTGCACAGAGCCATCCGGCATATGAACGGAGAGCTGGAGAAGCTGCGGGGATTTGTCAGATTTTCCGACTACAACGGTGTGCTGGGAGCGGTCATTGAGCCGAAAAACCGGGTGCTGCCGCTGCTGCGCCGCCATTTCTGCGACCGCTATGCCAACGAGACGTTCTTCATCTTCGACCGCACCCATCGGGAGGTGCTGCTGTACGCAAAGGGCATGTCTCGCATCGCGCCGCTGGAGCATCTGGAGCTGGCGGCGCCGGATGACACGGAGATCCAGTACAGACGACTCTGGAAAACTTTCTTCGAGACGGTGGCCATCCGGGAGCGGAAGAATCCCCGCTGTCAAAACACCTTCCTGCCCAAGCGATACCGCGGCATCATGACGGAATTTCTGCCGCTGGAATACGAAAAGGCGGCTCCCCAGCCGGACAGGCCGCAGCTGCGGCCATAGACGGGCGTGCTGGCGTTGCTGTGATCTGTGCGGCAGTGACGTAAAGCGGTACGATGCGGTACGGCGGCAGAGAAATTCTGCCTGCCTGGGGTGCGGCTGGTCAATCGCTCAGCAGCTCCCGCAGCTTCTGCCCCTCGGCACGCTGCGGCGCTCCATCCGGGAGACCTGCACCTGCGAAACATGCAGCAGCCTTGCCGTTTGCTCCTGGGTCAGGCCCTTGAAGAAGCGGAGCAGGATGGTCTTGCGCTCCTGCTCCGGCAGGCAGTCGATGGCCTCCCGCAGAGCGATGCGCTCCACCATACCGGCCTCCGGCTCCTCCGTGCCCAGCAGCGATTCCAGCGTCAGACCCTCCGCTGTCTCCTGCTGCAAGGATTCCGGGGCCACCACCGCCAACTCGATGTTGGCGATCTCCTCCACGGTAAGGCCGGTCTCCTCCGCCAGTTCGGAGAGCTTGGGCGCACAGCCCAAACGGTTTTGCAGGCGTTCGCGGGCGGCCCAGAGCATCTGCCCCTTTTCCCGCAGGGTGCGGCCCACCTTGATGGGCCCGTCATCCCGCAGGAAACGGCGGATCTCCCCAGCGATCTTGGGCACGGCGTAGGTGGAAAACTGCGTTCCGTATGTGAGGTCAAACCCCTTTACAGCCTTTATAAATCCAATACATCCAAGCTGGTAGAGGTCGTCCGCCTCCACACCGCAGGTGCGGTATCGTTTGACGATGGACCAGATGAGGCCGGCATTCTCCACCAGCATTTGCCGGCAGGCATCGTCATCCCCCTGCTGCGCGCGTTCCAGCAGCGCCATGCGGTCCTCCGCGGTCATCGGGACACCAGACGCGGGACGATGCGCTTGCGCATCTGGACGGTGGTGCCCTTTCCGGGCACCGAACGGACGGATAGCTTGTCCATGAAACTCTCCATGATGGTGAAGCCCATGCCGCTGCGCTCACTGCCGCCGGTGGTGAACAGCGGGCGGCGGGCCTCCTTTACATCGGTGATACCGCGGCCCCAGTCGCGGACAGTGATCTCCAGGACGCCGCCCTTCAGGAGCTTCATTTTCATGATGATCTTTCCCAGCGCGTCCGGATAGGCGTGGACGATGGCATTGGTCACCGCCTCGCTGACGGCGGTCTTGATGTCTCCCAGCTCGTCCAGTGTGGGGTCCAGCTGGGCGGCGAAGCCGGCTGCCGCTGTGCGGGCGAAGCTCTCGTTGCTGCTGCGGCTGAGAAATTCAAGGGTCACATAGTTTTCCGCGCGTGTCATATGTAATCTCCTCCTTTGATCTGCTTATTCAATGGTCATCATGCGCCCGATGCCCGCGGCCTCGAACACCTTGCGGGGCTGCGGCGCCACATGGTGCAGCGCTACGCTGCCGCCCAGCTCCCGCATGCGCTGCCAGCCACGCAGCGCCACGGCGATGCCGGAGCTGTCCATGAACGTGACGCCTGAGAAATCCAGAATGAGGACCATGGGCAGCGAGCGCTGGATCTCCTGCTCCAGACAGGCAAGCAGTCCCTTGGCGCCGTGATGGTCCAACTCTCCTTTCAGGGCAAGCTCCAGCTGGCTGCCCTCGTGCTTGGCAGATACTTCCATATACGTTGCTCCTTTGTAAAAGCGTTCTAAAAAATAATCACCGCAGATCGTTGATCTACGGTGATTATAGTGTATTCAAGGCGTTTTCCGTGTCGAATCGCGCCTGTCGGGGCGAAAAATCAGAGCTTCATCGCGGCGGCGGACTCGTCCAGCTTGGCGATCAGGGCACGGGCCTTCTCCGCCTTCTCGCGCTCGGCGTTCACCACGTTTTCGGGAGCGCGGGAGGTGAAGGATTCGTTGGCCAGCTTGGCCTCGATGCGCTGCAGGTTCTCCTCTGCCTTTTTGCGCTCGGCGGCAATGCGCTCCAGCTCCTTGGCGATGTCTACCAGCTCCGCCATAGGCATATAGATGGTGGCATCGTGGGTGGCCACGGTCACCATACCGGACAAGTCGGCAGGGGCGGCGGTCTGCACCGTCAACTCACTGGCGTAGGCCATGCGGGTGATGAAGTGGGCGCCCAGCTGATAGTTCTCGGGCTCGGCAGCCACGATGATGACCTGTGCCTTGCGGCTGGGCGGCACGTTCATTTCGGAGCGGCGGGCGCGGATGGCAGTGATGGCGTCCTTCACCGCCTCCATAGCCGTCTCGGCCTCCGGGAAATGCAGCGCGTCCTGATACTCCGGCCATCTGGCGGAGATCAGATAGTCGCCCTCATGGGGCAGCGCCTGCCAGATCTCCTCGGTGATGAAGGGCATGAACGGGTGCAGCAGTTCCATGATGCGCAGCAGCACATAGCACAGCACGTTCTCCGCCGCCAGCTTAGCGCTCTCGTCCTCGCCATTGAGGCGGGTCTTGGTCAGCTCGATATACCAATCGCAGTAGGTGTCCCAGATGAAGTCGTAGATCTTGGCGGAGGCCACACCCAGCTCGTAGGCCTCCAGATTGTCTGTGACCTCGCGGATCAGGGTGTTCAGGCGGCTCAGGACCCACTTGTCCTCCAGCTCCAGCTTCTCCGGCAGCTGTACCTTGTCGATGGACAGGTTCATCATCACGAAGCGGCTGGCGTTCCAGATCTTGTTGGCAAAGTTGCGCATGGCCTCGCACTTTTCCACGAAGAAGCGCATATCGTTGCCGGGGCTGTTGCCGGTGATGAGGTTGAAGCGCAGCGCGTCGGCACCGTACTTGTCCGCCATCTCCAGCGGGTCGATGCCGTTGCCCAGAGACTTGGACATCTTGCGGCCCTTGTCATCGCGGACCAGGCCATGGATGAACACGGTCTTGAAAGGCTCCTTCTTCATCTGCTCCATGCCGGAGAAGATCATGCGGGCCACCCAGAAGAAGATGATATCGTAGCCGGTGACCATGACGGAGGTGGGATACCAGTAGTTCAGGTCGGCGGCGTCCAGATCGGGCCAGCCCATGGTGGAGAAGGGCCATAGGGCGGAACTGAACCAGGTGTCCAGCACGTCCTCCTCCCGTGTCAGATGGGTGCTGCCGCACTTTTCGCACTTGGTGGGATCGGTGCGGCTGACATTGATATGGTTGCAGTCATCGCAGTACCACGCGGGGATCTGATGGCCCCACCACAGCTGACGGGAGATGCACCAGTCGTGGACATTCTCCATCCAGTTGATATACGTCTTGGTAAAGCGCTCCGGCACAAACCTGATGGTGCCGTCCTCCACCACGCGGATGGCCTCCTTGGCCAGCGGCGCCATCTTCACGAACCACTGGGCGGAGATCAGCGGCTCCACATCGTTGTGGCAGCGGTAGCAGGTGCCCACGTTGTGGGAGTAGGGCTCGGTCTTGACCAGATAACCCTCGGCCTCCAGATCGGCCACGATGGCCTTGCGGCACTCGTAGCGGTCCATGCCCTCATACCTGCCGCCGTTCTCGTTGATCCGGCCGTCGTCGGCGATGCAGCGGATGACCTCCAGATGGTGGCGCAGACCCACCTCAAAGTCGTTGGGGTCGTGGGCGGGGGTCATCTTCACGGCGCCGGTGCCGAAGCCGATCTCGCAGTACTCGTCGCCCACGATGGGGATCTCGCGGCCCACCAGCGGCAGGATGCAGGTCTTGCCGATGAGGTGCTTGAACTTCTCATCCTCGGGGTTGACGGCCACGCCGGTATCGCCCAGCATAGTCTCGGGACGGGTGGTGGCGATGATGATGTCGCCGCTGCCGTCGGTCAGCGGATAGCGGACGTACCACAGGTGGCCAGGCTTATCCACATACTCCACCTCGGCGTCAGACAGGGCGGTCAGGCAGTGAGGGCACCAGTTGATGATGCGGCTGCCCTTGTAGATCAGGCCCTTGTCATACAGCTCGCAGAATGTCTCGCGGACGGCGCGGGAGCAGCCCTCGTCCATAGTGAAGCGGCTGCGGTCCCAGTCGCAGGACGCGCCCATCTTCTTCTGCTGCTGGACGATGCGGTCGCCGTACTTTTCCTTCCAGGCCCAGACGCGCTCCAAGAATTTCTCGCGGCCCAGATCGTGCCGGGTCAGCCCCTCCTTTGTGCGCAGTTCCTCCTCCACCTTGATCTGGGTGGCGATGCCGGCGTGGTCTGTGCCGGGGAGCCACAAGGCCTCGTAGCCCTGCATCCGCTTGAAGCGGGTCAGGATGTCCTGCAGCGTGCAGTCCAGCGCGTGGCCCATGTGGAGCTGGCCGGTGACGTTGGGGGGCGGCATGACGATGGAAAACGGCTTCTTGTCCGTCAGGCTTGGCCCTGAAGCAGCCGCCGTCCATCCACATCTGGTAGATCCGGGATTCCACGTCCCGGGGATCGTACACCTTCGGCAGTTCTTTCATATGCTTTCTCCTTTTTGAGTATTTGGCAAAACAAAAAGTCCGCTCCGTTTTGCCATGGCAAAACAGGGCGAACGTCAAGTCCGTGGTACCACCTGTATTCGGGAAAATTCCCGCACTCGTGGGTGCAGCTACACCCTGTCCCGGTAACGGGGGACCTCCGTCGCGGCCTACTGCTGTTCAGCCCGAAGCTCCGAGACGACTTGGGCGGCGCGTCACGGGCGCTTACACCTGCCGCGCCCTCTCTTGGCATCCGCTGACCGCTTACTGCTTCTCATCATCGCTGTTTTCGTATGGTGGGAGTATACTATATCCGTGAAAAAATGTCAAGTCAGTTCTCGCCATACGAAAACAGGGAGCGGTGTCCCGCTCCCTGCTCCTATGTAGTTACCGCTTGTTGGAACGGATCCAGATGCCCTGCTTCTCCGCGTTGGCGATAAGCTCATCGCGGAACATGGGGTGGGCGATGCTCACCAGCTTCTCCGCCCGCTCCCAGGTGGAACAGCCCACCAGATTCACGCCGCCGTACTCGGTGACGATGTAGTAGGCCTGGCTGCGGGGATCGGTGACGATGTCGCCGGGGGACAGCAGCGGGTTGATGCGGGACTTGACATTGCCCTGCTTATCCGTGAAGGAGGAGGTCAGGCAGATAAAGGCCTTGCCGCCGTTGGACAGAGCCGCGCCCTCCAGGAAGTCCAGCTGACCGCCGGTGCCGCTGATCTGGCGGATACCGGAGCTTTCGGCGCAGATCTGACCGTACAGATCCACGGAGATGCAGTTGTTGATAGACACGAAGTTATCCTGCTTGCCCACATTGGCGGGGTCGTTGCAGTAGCTGATGGGGTATGTGACCACGCCGGGATTCTCCCGGATCCAGTCGTACAGATCCGGCGAACCGATGGCCAGACCGAAAATGCTCTTGTAGCGGTCCAGTCGCTTGTGGGTGTTGGTGATCTTGCCGGCTTTGTACATGTCCAGATAGCTGTCGCACAGCATCTCCGTGTGGATGCCCAGGTCCTTCAGGTCGCTCTTGGCGATCATCTGACCCACGGCGTTGGGCAGCGAGCCGATGCCCAACTGCAGCGTGGAGCCGTCCACCATGTTCTGCACCACATACTCGGCGATCTTCATCTCCGCCTCGGAGGCCGGGGGCGACTTGACGCTGGGCAGCGTGCCGTGGGGGCCTTCCACGATCATATCCACATCGCTGATGTGGATGCACTCATCCAGACCGCCATAGACCCAGGGCAGGTTCTCGTTGACCTCCAGGATCACGATGTCCGCCTTGTCCAGCGTAGCGCGGGCGGAGGCGGCGGAGGCGGCAAAGTTGAAATAGCCGTGCTCATTCATGGGGGTGACGCACATCATGGCTACGTTCACCGTCAGGAACTGAGTATAGTACCAGCCCAGATTGCGGAACACCATGGGGTTGAAGTTGCACAGGCCCTTGTCGCAGAGCTTGCGCTCGTAGCCGGACATGTGCCAGCTGTTGTAGACAAAGTGCTGACGGGTGGGATCGCACTCCACCATCTGAATAGGCTCGAAGATCAGGTAGCCGCGGATCTTCACGTCCCGCAGCTCCTCCTTCCGGCGGGCCACGGCGGCATCCATCAGCGAGGGAAAGCCCGCGCCCATGCCGATGTCGATCCAGTCGCCGCTCTTGACGACCTTGGCCGCTTCATCCGGCGTGCAGAGCTTGCGCCTGTATTCTACTGTGTAGTCAAACGGTACTGCCATAGTGTTCTCCCTTTCCCCTCATGAAGTAGGTTTTTACTTTGTTAATTTTATCACTCTCCCCGCTGTATGTCAATAAATTAACAGATATTTATCAGCGCAATAAAAAATAATTTACCCGGAATAAGCAAAAGCCGCCCTTGTGGCGGCTTTTGCTTATTTTGTCGCATATCTGCGAAGAATTTTACTTTGGAGAAACTGTTACTTCTCGGCCTGGCGCTTGTAGGACTCGTACTTGGCCTTGGCGTCTGCCTCGGCCTCGGCGAACAGCACCTTGGCATTCTCCGGGAAGCTCAGCTCCAGAGAGGCGTAGCGTACCTCGCCCTTCATGAAGTCGTACAGCGGCATGGTGGGCTCCTTGCTGTCCAGCGTGAAGGTCTTGGTCTCGGGGCTGTAACGGTACAGGTTCCAGTAGCCGGAGTTGACGGCGTCCTTCATCTCCTGCTGGACGTTGTTCATGCCCTTCTTGATGCCGTGGTTGATGCAGGGCGCATAGCAGATGACGATGGACGGGCCCTTGTGCGCCTCGGCCTCCTTGATGGCCTTGATGAGCTGGTTGGGATTGGCACCCATGGAGCACTGGGCCACATAGACGTTGTCATAGGTCATCATCAGCATGCCCAGGTCCTTCTTCTTGGTCTTCTTGCCGCTGGCCTGGAACTGGGCCACCGCGCCCACAGGCGTGGCCTTGGAGGACTGGCCGCCGGTGTTGGAGTACACCTCGGTGTCCACCAACAGGACGTTGACATCCTCGCCCATGGCGAAAACGTGGTCCAGACCGCCGTAGCCGATGTCGTAGGCCCAGCCGTCGCCGCCGTACATCCACATGGTCTTTTTGGACATGTCGTTCTTCCGCTTCAGGATCTCATCCACGACCTTCTGCTCCTCGGCGGTGAACTTGCCGTTCTCCAGCAGCTTCACCAGCTCCGCGGTAGCGGGAGTGGAGGCGTCCAGATCGTCGTAGGTCTCCAGCCACTTGGCGATGGCGGCCTTGACGGCCTCGTCCTTCGTCAGGGCATCCAGCTCCTTGACGTAGCCGGTGACGCACTCGCGCAGCTGCTTGACAGCCAGGCACATGCCGTAGGAGAACTCGGCGTTGTTCTCAAACAGGGAGTTGGACCAGGCAACACCCTTGCCCTCCGCGTTCTTGCAGTACGGGACGCAGGGCATGGCGGCGCCCCAGGCCTGGGTGCAGCCGGTGGCGTTGGCCAGATACATCTTGTCGCCGAACATCTGGGTCAGCAGCTTGATGTAGGGCGTCTCGCCGCAGCCGGCGCAGGCGCCGTTGAACTCCACCAGGGGCTGCTTGAACTGGCTGCCCTTCAGGGTGAACTTGTCCACGCGGGAGGTCTTTTCCTTCACGGTGGTCAGGAAGTTCCAGTCGGTCTGATCCAGAGAAACCTCGTGGGTGGGCACCATCTTCAGAGCCTTGCCGCTCTTGGGGCAGGAGGCCACGCAGCTGCCGCAGCTGGTGCAGTCCAGCGTGGACACGCCCATGGTGTACTTCAGGCCGGCCAGACCGGGGCCCTTGGCGTCCACCAGCGTCATATCGACGGGTGCGGCCTTGACCTCGCCCTCGTCCAGCAGGAACGGACGGATGACGGCGTGGGGGCAGACGAAGGAGCACATGTTGCACTGCAGGCACTCCGCGGCGTCCCAAACCGGCAGATGGGTGGCGATGCCGCGCTTTTCGTAGCGGGAGGTGCCCAGCGGCATGGTGCCGTCCTCCATGCCCTTGAAGGCGGAGACAGGCAGGTCATCGCCCTTCTGGGCGTTGATGGGCACCAGAATGTTCTTGATGACGTAGGGCAGGTTCTCGTCGGCGGGCTTCAGAGCCTTGCCGGTGAGGTTCGTCCACTCGGGCTTCACCTGCACCTCCACCAGCGCATTGATGCCGGCGTCCACGGCGGCGATGTTCATGTTGACGACCTTTTCGCCCTTGAGGCCGTAGGTCTTTTTCACGGCGGCCTTCATGTGCGCCACAGCGTCCTCCACGGGGATGACGTTAGCCAGCTTGAAGAAGGCGGCCTGCAGCACCATGTTGGAGCGGTTGCCAAGACCCAGCGCCTGGGACTCCTTATTGGCGTCGATGATGTAGAACTTGATGTCGTTGTCGGCGATGTACTTCAGGATCTCGCCGGGGACGTGCTGCTCCAGCTCGCTCTCCTGCCACTCGCAGTTCAGCAGGAAGCTGCCGTGGGGCTTCAGCTCGTGGATGATGTCGTACTTGGTCAGGTACGTCTGGTTGTGGCAGGCGATGAAGTCGGCGTTGCTGACATAGTAGGTGGAGCTGATGGGCTTCTTGCCGAAGCGCAGATGGCTCTTGGTGATGCCGAAGGACTTCTTGGTGTCGTACTCAAAGTACGCCTGGCAGTACATGTCGGTGGTCTCGCCGATGATCTTGATGGAGTTCTTGTTGGCGCCCACGGTGCCGTCGGAGCCGAGACCCCAGAACTTGCAGGAGATGGTGCCCTCCGGCTCAGTGAGCAGGGGCGCACCCACGGGCAGGGACAGATGGGTCACATCGTCCACGATGCCGATGGTGAAGTGGTTTTTCGGCTCATCCAGCAGCAGGTTGTCGAACACAGCCTTGATCTGGGCGGGCGTGGTGTCCTTGCTGCTCAGGCCGTAGCGGCCGGCATAGATGGCGGGACGGTCGCTCTCATTGATGTAGGCGGCGCAGATATCCTCGTACAGAGGCTCGCCGATGGAGCCGATCTCCTTGACGCGGTCCAGAACGGCCACCTTCTTCACCGTCTTGGGCATGGCGGCCATCAGGTGCTTGCGGGAGAACGGACGGAACAGATGTACCTGCAGGAAACCCAACTTCTCGCCCTTGGCGTTCAGGTAGTTCACCACCTCCTGGGCGCAGCCGCCCACGGAGCCCATAGCCACGATGACGCGCTCGGCATCGGGTGCGCCGTAGTAGTTGAACAGGTGGTACTCGCGGCCGGTCAGCTTGCTGATCTGGGCCATGTAGTCCTCCACGATGTCGGGCAGCTCGGCATAGGCCGTGTTGTTGGACTCGCGGAGCTGGAAATAGATGTCGGGGTTATCCACCAGAGAACGCATCCGGGGATCCTCCGGGTTCAGGGCGTTGGCGCGGAAGGCGGCCAGCGCATTCTGATCCACCAGCTTGGCATATTCGTCGTAATCCAGCACGTCGATCTTCTGGATCTCGTGGCTGGTGCGGAAACCGTCAAAGAAGTGCAGGAACGGGATGCGGGCCTTGATGGCGCTGAGGTGCGCCACGGCAGCCAGATCGGCGGCCTGCTGCACGCTGCCGCTGGACAGCATGGCAAAGCCCGTCTGACGGCAGTTCATCACGTCGGAGTGGTCGCCGAAGATAGAGAATGCGTGGGTGCCCACGGTGCGGGACGCCACATGCAGCACGCCGGGCAGACGCTCGCCGGAGATGCGGTGCATGGTGGGGATCATCAGCATCAGGCCCTGGGAGGCGGTGAAGCTGGTGGCCAGTGCGCCGGCCTCCAGAGCGCCGTGACATGCGCCGCAGGCGCCGGCCTCGGACTGCATCTCCACCAGACGGACGGGCTGGCCGAAGATGTTCTTCTTTCCCTTGGCGGACCATGCGTCGGCATGCTCGGCCATGGGGCTGGACGGCGTGATGGGGTAGATGGCCGCGACCTCGGAGAACGCATAGGCGACATATGCCGCCGCTTCGTTGCCGTCGCAGATCTTCATGAGCTTGCTCATAGGTTCTTTCCTCCTCTTTTCTCACTGCCCCTCCCCACTCCCAACGCAGAAAAGGGCATAGATATACATGTTAAGAAGTATAGCATTTCAGTACGGACAGGTCAATGAAGAAAAGAGATTCTGTGACATCCGTCACAGAATCTCTTTTTCCTTTGTGTAAAAAGACAATGGGAGGAAATGGCATCAGATCACCACGGGCCGTTCCCCCAGCGTCAGGCGGCCGTTCCGGACGGTGCTCTCGCCGCCCAGACGGTTCCGGTACACGCCGTCCGGCAGCGCCACAGGTACTTCGCCGCCCCGGCCCCGCAGGTCGAACACGCCCAGCACCCGGCCCTCCGGCCCGTCGTAGTGTCCCAGCACCACACTGTCATCCAGCGGCTCCCACCAGAAGCCGCCGCCCAGCGGCAGCGTCTGCTTCATGGCCTTGCAGGCGGTGAGGTACAGCTGCACGTCCAGCCGCATGTCGCCGTAGCTGTCGTCAGCGTCGAACAGGCCCACCTGCTTCTGCGGCGCGTACTCCATGCCGCTGTACAGCATGGCGGCGCCCCGCTGGAAGTACAGGAAACCCAGCCAGTGGTACAGCTGGCGGTCGCTGGTGAGCCAGGAGGCGGCCCGGCGGGTGTCGTGGTTCTCCAGGCACCGGGCCTTGATGTAGCCGGTGGGATAGGTCAGCTCCTGATAGTTCAGGATATCCGTGTAGGCCCGCAGGGACAGCTCGCCCTTCAGGAAGCCCTCGTAAAAGGGCCAGATGTCGTAGTCGTAGGTCATATCGAAGGCGCGGTACAGCTCGGTGTCCGTGGCACAGGCCGCGCCCATGCGGCGCATACCCAGCACATGGGCGCCGTGGACGCTCTCGGCCAGCCAGATGCAGCCGGGGCGCACCTCCTCCACCTGACGCCGTGCCTCGCACCAGAAATCCAGCGGGACGCTGCTGGCCACATCACAGCGGAAACCGTCCACGATGGCGGCCCACTGCTTCAGCGTGTCGATCTGGTAGGTCCACAGGCCGCGGTTGGAATAGTCCAGATCCACCACGTCCCACCAGTCCGCCACCTTGCGGGTGGGTTTTCCCTCCGCGTCGCAGAGGAAATACTCCGGGTGGGTGTGTGCCAGCACGGAGTCCGGCGAGGTGTGGTTATATACCACGTCGATGATGCACTTCATGCCGCGGGCGTGGATGGCGTCCACCAGATGGATGAAGTCCTCCCGGGTGCCGTACTCCGGGTTGACGCCGCGGTAGTCCTGAATGGCGTAGGGGCTGCCCAGAGTGCCCTTGCGGCCCTCCGCGCCGATGGGATGGATGGGCATGAGCCAGATGATATCCGCGCCCAGACCGCGCAGACGATCCAGATCGTCCTCCAGCGCCCGGAAGGTGCCCTCCTTTGTGTGGTTGCGGACAAAGACGCTGTAGATCACCTGATGCAGCAGGTTCTGGTTGGTGTTTTCCGCCATGGTGTGTACCTCCTTATTGCAGAAGCTCCAGAAATTCATCCTCCGTGAGGACGGGGATACCCAGCTGCTGCGCCTTTTGCAGCTTGCTGCCGGCGTTTGCCCCCGCCACCACATAGGTCGTCTTTTTCGATACGGAACCGGACGCCTTGCCGCCCCGTTTTTCGATCATCTCCCCCGCTTCGTCGCGGGTGAACTTCTCCAGCGCGCCGGTAAGGACGAAAGTCATTCCGGCAAAACGGCTGTCAACCATTTCTTCTTTACAGGTCATATTCAGTCCCGCGGCCTTGAGACGGGCCAGCAGGTCCTGGGACTGGGGGCTGTCCATCCATTGACGGATATACTTCGCCGTGATGGGGCCGACATCGTCGATGGCGGTCAGCTCCTCCTCCGACGCGGCGGCCAGCGCGTCCATGGTGCCGAGCCGGGCAGCCAGCACCTTGGCGGCCTTCTCCCCCACCTGACGGATGCCAAGGGCGAAGATGAGCCGCCACAGGTCGTCCTCCCTGCTTCTGGCGATGGCCTCCACCGCGTTCTGGGCGGACTTTTTTCCCATGCGGTCCAGCACCTCGATCTGCTCTGGCTGCAGACTGTACAGGTCGGCGGCGGTCCGGACAAGGCCGCTGTCCACCAGCTGCTGCATGACGGCGGGGCCAAGGCCGTCGATGTCCATGGCATTGCGGCTGGCGAAGTGGGTCAGGTTCCGCAGCAGCTGGGCGGGGCACTCTGCGCCGGTGCAGCGCAGAGCCGCACCGTCCTCATCCCGCACCACCTCCGCCCCGCAGACGGGGCAGCGGTCCGGCAGCGTGTAGGGCCGGGTGTCCGCCGGACGCTTGTCCGGCACCACAGCCACGATCTCCGGGATGATCTCCCCCGCCTTGCGTACCATCACCGTGTCGCCGATGCGGATGTCCTTCTGCGTGATATAGTCCTGGTTGTGGAGGGTGGCATAGGTCACGGTGGTGCCCGCCAGCCGCACCGGCTCCAGTTCCGCCTTGGGTGTCAGCACGCCGGTGCGGCCCACCTGCACCACGATGTCGCGGAGCACCGTCTCCTTCGTCTCCGGCGGGTATTTGTAGGCGATGGCCCAGCGGGGACACTTGGCAGTGCTGCCCAGCACCTCGCGCTCCGCCAGATCGTCCAGCTTGATGACGGCGCCGTCGATGTCAAAGGGGAAACGCTCCCGTCCGTCGCCTAATGCGGCGATCTCCGCCAGAATGTCGGAGGTACGGGACAGCTGTCTGTGGGGGATGACCTTAAAGTGCTGGGACGCCAGATAATCTATCGTCTCTGTGTGGGTGGCAAACTCCCGTCCCTCCGCCAGCTGGAGGTTGAAAACCGCGATGTCCAGACGGCGCTGGGCCGCGACCTTGGGGTCCAGCTGCCGCAGGGAGCCGGCGGCTGCATTGCGGGGATTGGCCATCAGGGGCTTCCCCTCCAGCTCCCGGCGGGCGTTGATCTCCTCAAATACGCTGCGGGCCATGTAGACCTCGCCCCGGACGATGAGGCGGGGCAGCTTCTCCGGCAGGGTCATGGGGATGGAGCGGATGGTGCGCAGGTTCTCCGTCACGTCCTCCCCTACCCGGCCGTCGCCGCGGGTGGCGCCCCGGACGAACACGCCGTCCCGGTACTCCAGCGCCACGGACAGGCCATCCACCTTGGGCTCCACGCTCCACACCGGCGCGTCCAGCGGGATCTTCTCCAGGAACTGGCACACCTCGTCGTCGTTGAACACGTCCTGCAGGCTCTCCAGCGGCACGGGGTGCGTCACCTGCTGGAACTCGGACAGCGTGCGGCCGCCGATGCGCTGGGTAGGCGAATCCGGTGTGATCTCCTCCGGATGCGCGGCCTCCAGATCCTCCAGACGGCGCAGCATATGATCGTACTCGTAGTCGGAGATGGTAGGTTCATCCAATACATAGTAGCGGTAGCCATGGGCGTTGAGGGTGTCCCGCAGCTCCTTCATTTCTTCACGGTAATCCATAGTGTGACCTCTTATCCGTTGTTGATGATGTATTCGTCGGCATAGTGCTCGATCTCGTCCGGTGCGGCATTAAAATAAGTATACGTCCCCGGCACGCCCCCGACGATGACCGTCTCCGCCACGGATATCTCGTTGGACACCTTGGTGTAGGTGGTCAGGCCCGGCAGCAGGATGCTGACGTGGACATCCACATCCAGGATGATGCGGTGGCGGGTCTGGTTGATGCCGGCGGAGGAGAATTGGTTGTCGAAGCGGGCGGTGGCCGTGCCCACGGACTGCATCCGCACATGGAGGCAGGGGCCCGCCAGCAGCGGCGAACCGGTCAGCGTGCCGATGGGGATGGACAGGTCGGTGGTGGACACCTCCGCCATGCGCTGGAGGATGTCATCGGAAATGGCCGCCTGCAGGCGGTTGAACTCCGCCATGTTGCTTTTCAGGGCCGTGACGCGGCCCTCCGTATCCTTGTCGAAGGACACCAGCCGCCCGTAGTCGATGCGGCCGCTGTCCACGGCGTCGTTGATGGCCGCCACCACGATGCGGTTCACCGTGTTGGAGGTGCGGGCCGTGGCCAGATTTACCACAATGGGCTTCATGTGCAGCACGGCGGCCACAGTCAGCCCCAGCAGCAGCGTGAAAACGAATGACAGCCAGATCAGGGCCTTCTGCCGCCCCGTCAGCCGCAGGTACCGAAGCCGCTCCACGGCATCCACCTCCCTTTTGGGGAGTGTATGCCGTCACGGCTTTTCCTCATTCCTCCGGCCAGCTGCGGACGATCTCTTTGAATACCTTGCCCCGCTCGGCAAAGTTCCTGAACTGGTCAAAGGCGGCGCAGGCCGGCGACAGCGTTACCACATCGCCGGGCACGGCGCGGTCCCGCGCAGCCTCTACGGCGGCCCGGAAGGGCGTGACCTCGATGATCTCCGGGTGGCCGGGGCGGTAATCCGGCGCGGCCTCCACGGCGGCCCGAATCTTTCCCGCTGTGGCGCCGCAGAGCACCAGCAGCTTCACATGGGCCGTCACCTCGGGCCCCAGCACGTCAAACGGAATGTGCTTGTCGTAGCCTCCGGCGATGAGAATGACCTTCTCCGGAAAAGAGCGCAGCCCCGCGATGGTACGGGAGGGGCTGGACGCGATGGAGTCGTTGTAGTACCGGACGCCGCGCAAGGTACGCACCAGCTCGATGCGGTGCTCCACCCCGCCGAAGCTGCGGGCAAAGTCACGGATAATATCGTCCGGCACAAGGCCGTCCACGGCGGCGATGGCCGCCATATAGTTCTCCACGTTGTGGACGCCGGGGATCCGGATGTCGGAGGTCTGCATGATGACCCGCTCCCCCTCCGGGCCGCGGCACACGATGTCGTCACCCCGCAGGAACACGCCGTCCGACAGCGGGGACTGCCGGCTGAACCGGCGGCTGCGGCCTGGGGCGCGGGCCGCCTGCTCCGCTGTGATAGCGTTGTCTGCATTGAATACGGCGATGTCGCCAGCAGTCTGGTGGCGGAAGATGTTCTCCTTGGCGGCGATGTACTCCGCCATGTCCCTGTGCATATCCAAATGGTTGGGGGCCAGATTGGTCACCACGGCGATATGAGGGCTGCAGTCCATGGTCATCAGCTGGAAGCTGGACAGCTCCAGCACTGCGTAATCGTGGGGCTGCATGCTATCGGCGTCGCACAGCAGCGGGTGGCCGATGTTGCCGCCCAGCCACACCGTTTTGCCGGAGGCCTTCAGCAGCTCCGCGATGATGGTGGTGGTAGTCGTCTTGCCGTCGGAACCGGTGACGGCGATGATGGGGCACGGGCATACCTGGAAGAACGCCTCCATCTCACTGGTGAGCACGCTGCCGTTGGCTACGGCTGCCGCGATCTGCGGCATATCGGGCCGCAGGCCCGGCGTGCGGAAGATCACGTCCTCGTGCAGTCCCTCCAGATAATCCGGACCAAGCCGCAGCCGGCAACCGGCACCCTCCAGCTCGTCGGCCAGTGTGCCCAGCTCCTCCCGCGTCCGTTTGTCGCAGGCGGTGACACAGATGCTGTTATCCAGCAGCAAACGCACCAGCGGGGTATTGCTGACGCCGATGCCCAGCACCGCCACCGTCTTATTTTGTAAGGAATCCATATATTCGCGGAGCGTCATAGGGGTCTCCCCTTCCCTGAATTTGATTTGATGATCCTATATTATACTGCACAGTCCGCGTTTCTTCAATCCGTTTTCCATTTTCCAGCAGAAGTTTTCTGCGGATGCGCCTGTTTTTTCGGTTTTGGACAGCCTGCACAAAAGTAGGTGGCAGGATATGACCACAATCGGCAAAATTACTTCTTTACATTATCGCGCTAAAGTGGTAGTATGTTAGCGTAATGAATGAGCGATACGGAACCGACCGGATCGCGGAAAACAAAACCGGGCGAAAGCCCCTGACACCAAAATGGAGGACAATACAATGAAAAAGCTGATGGCAATGCTGCTGGCACTGATCATGGTGATGAGCCTGGCGGCCTGCGGCGAACAGAAGAACAACGACAACGCGGGCGACGCCGCTCCCGACGACGCCAACACCCCCGCCGAGATCACCTACGCTGTGGAAGCCGGCTCCGCCGGTGAGGAAGTAGCGCAGGCCAACGGCTTCAAGACCGTGGCTGTCGGCTCCCAGGCCAACGCGCTGATGGAAGTGGATGCCGGTACCGCCGATGCCGCTATCATCGACCTGCTGATGGCCGGCGCCATGGTGGGCGAAGGCACCAGCTATCCCGACCTGAAGGTCACCGATCAGAAGCTGAACTCCGAGCTGTACGGCGTCGGCTGCCGCAAGGGCAGCGACCTGACCTCCTTCATCAACAGCGTCATGTCCGAGGCCTATGCCGACGGCACCATGGTGGAGCTGGCCAAGACCTACGGTGTGCAGGAGTCCCTGCTGGAGCAGCCCACCTGTGAGTACACCGCCGCCGCATCCGACAGCGATGTGCAGTACATCCAGGACAAGGGCAAGCTGATCGTCGGCATCACCGAGTTCGCCCCCATGGATTATCTGGATACCAACGGCGAGTGGATCGGCTTTGACGCCGACATGGCCAAGCTGGTGGCGGAGAAGCTGGGCGTGGAAGTGGAGTTCCAGATCATCAACTGGGACATGAAGGTGGAGGAGCTGGACGGCAAGCAGATCGACTGCGTGTGGAACGGCATGACCCTGACCGACGGTGTCCAGGCTGCCATGGAGTGCAGCAACGCCTACTGCGAGAACGCACAGGTGGTCATCACCAAGTAAGTTGCCAGACGGCAGAAAGTATGTTATCATAGTCTCCCACGGCAGAGGGCGTCAAACGTCCTCTGCCTTTGGGCGGCTTATCCCCTCCCCGCGCAAGTAACCACGAAGGAGCTTTTTTCATGTTTTGGACTGTCACCCTCTCCCTGCTGGCAGGTATGGGGCAGCTGCTGAAGCTGTTCTTCCTGACGCTGCTGTTTTCCCTGCCGCTGGGACTTTTGATCGCCTTTGCCCTGCGCAGCCGGTGCAAGCCGGTGAGCTGGCTTTTCAACGTGATCGTCTGGATCATCCGCGGCACGCCTCTGATGCTCCAGCTCATCATCATTTTCTACGGGCCCGGCAAGTGGTTCGATTTCAACCTGTGGGGCCGCTTTTCCGACGGACGTATGGCGGCCTGCGTCATCGCCTTCGTCATCAACTACGCCTGCTACTTCGCCGTCATCTACAAGGGCGGCATCGAGAGCGTACCCATCGGCCAGCAGGAGGCCGGGCAGGTGCTGGGCATGACCAAGAGCCAGATCTTCTTCAAGGTCACGCTGCTGCAGATGGTCAAGCGCATCGTGCCCCCCATGTCCAACGAGGTCATCACACTGGTAAAGGACACCTCTCTGGCCAAGACCATCTCCATCATGGAGCTGATCATGACCGGCGAGTCCTACATGAAGTCCGCCGGCATCGTGTGGCCCCTGTTCTACACGGCGGTGTTCTATCTGGCCTTTGTGGGCATCCTGACGCTGCTGTTCAACTACATCGAGCGCAAGCTCAGCTATTTCCGCTAAGGAGGTGCCGCACATGGCGATCCTGGACGTACAACACATCGAGAAGCACTTCGGCGACACCCCAGTGCTGAAAGACATCAGCTTTTCTCTGGAGGAGGGACAGGCCCTGAGCATCATCGGCTCCTCCGGCAGCGGCAAGACCACGCTGCTGCGGTGCCTGAATTTTCTGGAGACACCGGACAAGGGCATTATCTCCGTCCGGGGAGAAAAGCTGTTCGACGCGGCGGAGCACGCCTCCCGCTCTGAGAGCGACATCCGCAAGAAGCGGCTGCATTTCGGTCTGGTGTTCCAGAGCTTCAACCTGTTCCCGCAGTATACGGCGCTGCAGAATGTGACGCTGGCCCGGGAGCTGATGGCCAAATCGGAAAAGACCGGCGAGAGCCATGACGCCATCGTGGCCGAGGGCAGGCGTCTGCTGGAGGATATCGGACTGGGGCAGCGGATGGACAACTACCCCCACCAGCTGTCCGGCGGACAGCAGCAGCGGGGGGCCATCGCCCGGGCGCTGGCCATGAAGCCGGATATCCTGTGCTTCGACGAGCCCACCAGCGCACTGGACCCGGAGCTGACCGGCGAGGTGCTCCGCGTCATCCGCAGCCTTGCCGAGCAGAACACCACCATGGTCATCGTCACCCATGAGATGGCCTTTGCCCGGGACGTAGCCGATCAGGTGATCTTCATGGACGGCGGCGTCATCGTGGAACAGGGCCCTGCCAGAGAGGTCATCGACCACCCCCGGCAGGAGCGTACCCGCCAGTTCCTGGCGCGGTACAGCGAGGTTTGATAAAAGAGGACAAAAAGCCCTCCGTGCAGCGGCACGGAGGGCTTTTTCTGGTGCGAGCAGGCCTATAAGCCGGGTTCTGTTTTGACAGTCATCTATCTGGGCGTACCGTTGCCGGCACGCTCAAGCCACCCCGGGAGCAGCCGGGCCAGCCTATACGCTCCCATACCGGTGTTGCTCCGAATAGAGTTTACAGCGACGGTCACTTTCACGCGCCGTCGGGTGAGCTCTTACCTCGCCTTTCCACCCTTACCCCGTCTCCCCGCAAAAACCGCGTTTTTGCGGAGCCCCATTGCTGGGGATGTGACGGGGCGGTATATCTCTGTTGCACTTTTCCTGAAGTCGCCTTCGGCGGGCGTTACCCGTTATTCTTGCCCTGTGGAGCCCGGACTTTCCTCATGAACAGGCTTTCGCCTTGTCCCCGCGACTGTCCAGCCTGCTCGCAACCGTTATTCTACCCCACAGGCACCGGGAAAGTCAATGCACAATTCAGCGGACGCGGGGGATCAGCAGCATTTTATCCGGCAGCTCCTCCCCCTCCAGCTGGTTGACGGTGCGCAGCAGCGTCTCGTCGGTGCGGTACTGCTTCGCCACGTCCCACAGCGTCTCGCCCGGCAGCAGACGGCGCAGCACCAGCGACGGCATGCGCTCCTGCTCCGCCGGCTCCAGCAGCTCTCCGCTGCTGACGGCGGCAAACGGCTCCGGCCGGATGTCCTCCGCCAGGAACGTCACCACCTGCCGCACGTCGCAGCCGCCGGTGCCCATCTGCACCTCCGGTGCGCCGGACAGGCCGCAGGACACGCCCTGCACCGGCTCCTTCACCGGCAGCACCACCTCCGCCGTTCGTTCGGTGATGGACGGCGTATCCGATTCATCCAGATACAGAAGCCGCGTCCGGACGGTGGTGCGCAGGGCGGACTGCCCCTCCTCCGTGGTGACGGATGCGGCGGCGCAGTCCGCGTCGGTGATGAAGAAGAACGGCTTGTTCCCGCCGAAGTCCAGATGCTCCACCGTCTCCTCCCGCAGGGCACGGTCGGGACGGGCGGACGGGACCGTTGCCGTCTCCTGTGTCAGCCGCACCGGCTGGCGGATGCTGTACAGATCCTCCACGCAGGTGTACTGCGCCGCGCGGTAGGCGCACAGCAGCAGCCGCAGCTCCACGGTGACGGAGAAGCCACCGCCTGTGTCGGAGCGCAGCACCCGCACCTCCCCGCCGGTGAGACAGAGCCGGGCGGTGTACTCGCCGTCCTCCGGCAGGCCGGCGCCGTCCAGTATCTGGGACAGCGGCAGCTCCCCGTCGTATGTATGCAGCTGCTGGTCCTGCCCGCGGTACAGAGCGGACAGCGTGACCTCGCCCTTGACCACCAGCTTGTTTCCCACCGTCCGGCAGCTGGTGAGCCGGGGATACAGCCGGTACAGCAGCAGCTCCTCCGGCACCGGCGATGCCTGCACCTCCTGGGTCATGCTGATGTCCCGCTCCGCGGCGGCATCCAGAAGGCTGACGGTGTGCTCCCGGCAGCGGGTGCGCAGAGCGCTGTTCTCCTCCACACCGCTGCAGAAGCGGTGCGGTACGCGGGTGAAGCCGGTCATAGTCACCTCCGGCAGGATGCGCACATACAGCTTCCGTGCCGTGACGGCCTGGGCCTCCACCAGCAGCAGGCGGCCCGTGGCCCAGATGAGCTGTGATGACGCCAGCTGCCGGTCCTCCGCCGTACAGGTGTAGGGCACCGATACCGCCAGGCTCCGCAGCCCGGCGCTTTCTTCCGACGTGTACAGCACCGTGACACGCACCGTGCCGGAGACGGTGACGCCCTCCTCCGACGCGGTTTTTTCCCGGATGTACAGCTGCCCGCAGGCGCTGACGATCCGCGTCATGTCGGGGCAGTATTCCGCGATGGCGGTCTCCATCGTCTCCTCATGGCTGACCGCCGCGTGACCTGTCTTTTCCCAGCAGGTCAGGTCTGTGAATTGTAAGCCTAATTCCATGCTCTTGCCCTCTCATTTCTCCGTTGTACTGCCATGGTATGAGAGGACGGCCCCCGTTATTCCCGGATCCCGAAAATGCTGCGCAGTAGGCCGCGCAGGATGCGCGGTGACTTCCAGACGACGATCTTCATGGCGCTACCTCCTATTCTTCAGGCAGGCGATCCCGCAGGCGATGAGCAGAAATGCCACCAGAAACATCAGGCATCCCACAGGAAAAACGGCCGCGATCAGAATGCCCAGTCCCAACGCCAGCGCACAGATGCCGATGAAGAATCCGCCGCAGTTCCACCCTCTCATACCGGAACACCTCCTTTGTTCCAGTATATGGGCGCAGAAAAAGCGGGGTGCAGACGCACCCCGCTTTTGCAAAGCGGTTTTTTACTTCTTTTCCCAGGCTTTCAAATCCTTCAGCTCCTCATACAGCCGGACATAGCTGCGGTGGCGGCTGGGATGGATGTCTCCGTCCTTCACCGCCTGCAGGACACGGCAACCCTTCTCCTTGGTATGGCTGCACCCCACAAAGCGGCACTGCCCCAGATAGGGCGCGAACTCCGGGAACGTCTCCGGCAGGTGCTCCTTCAGCTCCAGATCCATCTCCTGCGTGTCGAAGGAGGAGAAACCCGGCGTGTCGATGACCCATGTCTCACCGCCCAGCGGGAACATCTCCACATGGCGGGTGGTGTGGCGGCCTCGGCCCAGCGCCTTGCTGACCTCCCCCACCGGCAGCGTCAGCTGCGGCGAGAGGGCGTTGAGGATGCTGGACTTGCCGACACCGGAATTGCCTGTAAAGGCGTTCAGCCTGCCGGCTATTGCGGCGCGCAGCGCATCCATCCCCTCCCCTGTCACGGCGCTGACGCGCAGCACCTGTATGGCGGAGCGGGCGTAGATGCCGTACAGCTCGTCCGCCGGGTCCAGATCGCACTTGTTCAGGCACAGCAGCACCTGACAGCCCTTCAGCGCCGCGATGGCGGCGATGCGGTCGATGAGGTACGGTTCCGTCACCGGAACAGCGGCGCTGGCGATGATGACCAGCTGGTCGATGTTGGCGGCGGAGGGGCGAAGAAACACGTTCTTCCGGGGCTCCACGGCCTCCACAAAGCCCTCGCCGCCGCCCAGCTCCCGCACCTGCACCCAGTCGCCCACCAGCGGACTGAGCCCCTCGCGCCGGAACTTGCCCCGGGCGCGGCACTGCAGCACCTGAGCGCCGGTGTTCACATAGTAGAAGCCGCTGAGGGCCTTTTCAATGCGCCCCCGGCTCAAAAGCTGATCTCCTGCGTGGGCGAGGACGCCACCGAGTTGTCGTTGATGCAGGTGAAATAAGCGCGGACCAGGGAGCTGCCGCCCACCTGACCGGTGAAAGTGTAGCTGACGGTCTGGAGGTTGGAGCTGACATACTGGCTGTCGATGATCTCGCCGTCCTGCTCGTACTCCACCTTGATCATGCCCTCCATATTCTCCGGCAGGGTAAACTCCACCGCCTTGGTGCGGGTCATGATGTCCTCCTCGCCGCTGCCGCTGACGGTAAAGACGATCTGGGTGCCGCCGTCCACCACCTGCTGCGGCTCGATGCTCTGTTCTGTGACGCGGCCCGTCTCCACGCTGCTGAACGGGTCAAACAGCGGCTGGCCTACCGTTAGGCCCATGTCCTGCGCGCTCTTGATAGCCATGGCGATGTCCTGCCCGATGAAGGTGGGCACGGTCACGGTCTTGGGACCGGTGCTGACATACAGCGTGACCTTCTGCCCCTGCTTCAGCGGTTCGCCGGCAGCGGGAACGGTGGAGATCACCATGTCCTTGGCATAGCTGTCGGAGTTCTGGCTCAGGAAGTCGAACTGGAGGTCCAGATTCAGCTCCTGCAGCTCGATGCGGGCCTGCCGGTACTCCTTGCCGGTGACATTGGGCATATCCACCTTGACCTCCTCGGCGGCCACATAGACCTCGATGACGAAGTTGCTCTTGCGGCTCCTGCCCGCCTCCGGCGACTGCTGGATGATCTGGCCCGGCTCGTAGGTATCGGAGCGCTGGGTGCCCTTGACCACGATCTCGAAAATATCCTTGACGCCGTCCATGAGCTGGGCCTCCTCCACGGTCTTGCCCCGCACATCGGGCACCTCGTAGCTCTTGTTGTTGCCGGCAGGGCCGAAATCGCCCAAAATCAGCTTAAACAGCAGGAACACCAGCACCAGCGCCGCCGCAAAGATGCCCGCCATGATGGCGATGGACTTCTTATCCCGGAGGCGGAAATCCTCCTCCGGCTCACTGCGGCGCTGCTGATCCGCCCGCTTTTTCATGGCGGTGGTCACCTGCGCCGTGGGCAGCGGCATGGTGGGCTCACTGTCCGGCTGCACCTCCGCCAGCTCCTTACGGATGTAGTCCATGTCCACAGTGGGATCCTTGCGGAACTTCTCCAGATCCTCCAGCATGGCGTCCGCCGTGGGATACCGCTTGTCCGGGTCACTGTTCATGGCCTTCATGCAGATCAGCTCCAGCGGCTCGGGGATGCTGGGGTCGATGTCGCGGGGCGCCAGCGGCACGGAGCTCAGGTGCTGGATAGCCACGGACACGGCGGAGTCGCCCTCAAAGGGCAGCCGTCCCGTCAGCATCTCATACAGCACCACGCCGGCGGAATAGATGTCGGAGCGGGCGTCGATGCGGTCGCCCCGGGCCTGCTCGGGAGAAATGTAGTGGACGGAACCCAATGCCTCCTGGGTCAGGGTCTGGCTGGCGTTGGCAAGGCAGGCGATGCCGAAATCGGCCACCTTCACGCTGCCGTCCCGCAGCACCATGATGTTCTGGGGCTTGATGTCCCGGTGAATGATGCCCCGGCTGTGGGCATGGCTCAGGCCGCGCATGATCTGGGAGATGAAATGCAGCGACTCGCGCCAGTCCATGCGGCCCCGCCGCTCCATATACTGTTTCAGGGTGATGCCATCGATCAGCTCCATGACGATGTACTCCGTCTCACCGCTGGTGGAAACGTCGTACACCGAGACGATATTGGCGTGGGACAGCTGCGCCACGGCCCGGGACTCGTCCCGGAAGCGGCGGCGGAAGTCGGCGGTGTCCGCCAGATCGCTCTTGAGGATCTTGATAGCCACCAGCCGGTTCAGGCGATGACATCTGGCCTTATACACATTTGCCATGCCGCCGGAACCGATCAGCTCCAGAATTTCATAGCGATCGTCCAGCATACGTCCTATGTATTGATCCATGTTTGTCATCTCCTTTATGCGTTCATCAGCAGCACCGCCGTGATATTGTCCGGTGCGCCGCGCTGCAGCGAAATTTGCAGCAGGTGATCCAGGCAGCTCTCGATATCGCCGTCGTGGAGCACCTCAAAAAGCATCTCCTGATCGGAGACGGTGTTGACCAGTCCGTCCGTGCACAGCAGGATGAAGTCCCCCTGTTTCCATGGCACGGAAAACGTATCCGCCTGAGCCTGGATATCCGGGCCCAGCGCCCGGGTGATCAGGTTGCGGCTGGGGTGGCGGCGGGCCTCCTGCGGGGTGATGTCTCCCTTCTCCACCATGTTCTCCACCACCGAGTGGTCACGGGAGATCTGGCGGATGCCCTCCGCTGTGATGTGGTAGGCGCGGCTGTCGCCGATGTTGCCCACCATCACCAGCTCCTCCCGTGCCAGGGCGCAGACCAGCGTGGTGCCCATATGCTGATAGTCGGCGTTTTTCGCCGCCTCCCACCGTATGGCCTCGTTGGCCAGAGAGATGGCATACAGCATGGCCTGCCGCAGCTGCTCCTCCCCGGCGTCGTCCTGCAGAACGGCCTGCAGCTCTTTTTCAAACCGCTCCACGGCGATGCTGCTGGCGATGCGGCCGCCCATACCGTCGCAGACCACCGCCGCGTGGCAGCCGCCCACCGTGAACGCCGCGTAGGCGTCCTGGTTCTCGCTGCGCACCAGGCCGGTATTGGTAATGCCCCACATTTTCATGACAGGCTGCTCCTTCCTTGCTCCTCCATGGCCTTGCGCCGCAGCTGACCGCAGGAGGCGTCGATGTCGCCGCCCAGGCTGCGCCGCACCGTGGCGGTGATGCCGTGGGACTCCAGACGCTTCTGGAACGCAGCCACACGGCGGCTGGGCTTGTACGGGCTCTCTACCACGTCGTTCAGTGGGATGAGGTTCACATGGCCCGGCATGCCCCGCAGCTTTTTGGCGATGAGGTCCGCCTGCCAGTCGTTGTCGTTGACGCCGTCGATCATCGCGTATTCGAAGCTGATGCGCCGTCCCGTCTTTTCAAAGTAGCGGTGGCAGGCGTCAAACAGCAGCTCCACGTCGTAGGCGCGGTTCACCGGCATGATGCGGCTGCGCGTCTCGCTGTCCGGCGCGTGGAGGGATACGGACAGCGTCAGCTGCAGCTGCTTTTCCGCCAGTGCGTCGATGCCCGGCACCACACCGCAGGTGGACAGGCTGATGTGCCGCATACCGATATTCATGCCGTCCGGGTGGTTCACCAGCTCCAGGAATCGCAGCACGTTTTCCATGTTGTCCAGCGGCTCGCCGATGCCCATGAGCACGATATTTGATATCTCCCGGCCGGAATCCAGCTGGGTGAACAGCACCTGATCCAGCATCTCCGAGGGCCGCAGGTCCCGGACCTTGCCGGCGATGGTGCTGGCACAGAAGGCGCAGCCCATGCGGCAGCCTACCTGGGACGAGATACACACCGTGTTGCCGTGGTGGTACTGCATCAGCACCGTTTCGATACAGTTGCCGTCCGCCAGCTCCCACAGGTACTTGATGGTGCCGTCCAGCTTCGATTCCTGCTTCCGGGCCACCACGGGAGCGGTGATGCAGCACTGCTCCGCCAGCTTTTCCCGCAGGGGCTTGGAGAGGTTGGTCATCTCCTCGAAGGAGGTGACGCCCCGGTGCAGCCATGTAAAGACCTGCTTGGCGCGGAACGCCGGCTCGCCCAGCTCCCCGAGGAACTGGGAAAGCTCCGGCTGGGTCATGGATTTGATGTCAGTCATAAAGACTCCTCGCTCACTTTCTGCGCATCCGGCAGATGTAGAAGCCGTCCGTGCCCCAGCGCTGCGGCCACAGCGTCAGCTGTCCGCAGCAGCCGCCGATGGGATGCGGCAGGGAAAACGGCTCCATCGTAAAGTCAGGGTGGGTATCCAGAAACGCCGCTGTGACGCCCTCGTTCTCCTCCGGCAGCACCGTACAGGTGGAGTACACCAGCACGCCGCCGGGACACACATAGGTGGCCGCGTTGTTCAGGATAGCGCTCTGGACAGCCGGCAGCTCCGCCAGCTCCCGGGGGTCCTTGTAGCGGATGTCCGGCTTCTTGCGGATGATGCCCAGTCCGGAGCAGGGCACGTCGGCCACCACCAGATCGGCGGCGTTTTCCCACGCCGCGTGGTGCTCCCGCCCGTCGGCCAGCGCCGTCCGGACGGAGCGGATACCCAGCCGTGCCGCGCCCTTTTCGATGAGCGACAGCTTATGGGGATGAACGTCGCAGGACAGGATATCGCCCCTGTCCCCCATGTCGATGGCCAGGGCGAAGGACTTGCCGCCCGGCGCAGCGCAGACGTCCAGCACACGGGCATTCGACGGAGGCGCCGCCGCCGTAGCCACCAGCCGGGCCGCGGCATCCTGCACCGTAAAATGTCCCTCCGTAAAGGCAGGCAGCTGCTCCAGATCGCCGGTGGCGGATACCTCAAAGCAGCCCGCCAGCCACGGGTGGGCGTTCACCGTCACACCGGCTGCCCGCAGCTCCTTCTCCAGTTCCTCCACCGTGCATTTCAGCGTATTGGTCTGGATGGTGGTGGGCACGATCTCGTTGTTCATCCGGAGGTAGTCCTCCGTCTCCTCTGCCCCGATGACGTCAATGAGGCGGCGCACCAGCCATTTGGGATGGCTGTACCGCACGGACAGATAGTCCGCCGTGGTGCCCTGAGGCAGCGCCGGCATATCCATCCAGTTGGCCACGAACTTCCGCAGCACCGCGTTGACCATACCGGCGGCCTTGGGACGGCCCCAGCGCTTGGTCATCTCCACCGCCTCGTTGACGGCGGCGCGGTGGGGGATCTTATCCATGAACAAGATCTGATACCCGCCGATGCGCAGGATGTTCAGGATCACCGGCTCCAGCCGGTTCGGCTTCTGGGTACACCCGCAGCCGATATAATAGTCCAGCAGGCCCCGGTTCTGAATAACGCCGTAGGCAAGGCGGGTGCAGAGCGCTGCTTCCCGGCTGTCCAGCCTGTTTTTGGCAATGGTGCGCTTGAGACTGCCGTCCGACCACGCATTGGCGCGGCTGACCTGCATCAGCACCTCCAGCGCCGTATCCCGGGCGCCGGTCCGCTGCATATCGCTCATGCGTCCACCTGCACGGGATGGCCCCGCAGATAGTCCGCCGCCGCCATGCGCTTGCCGCCCTCAGCCTGCAGCTCCAGAATGCGCAGCAGCCGTCCGTCGCCGCAGGCGATGGCAAGCCCCTGCTTTCCGGCCTCAGCGATCTTACCGGCAGCCAGCGCCGTCTCGCCGCCGATGGCGGTGCGGTAGACCTTCACGTTCTTTCCGTCCAGCACCATGGAGGCGCAGGGCCACGGGATCAGCCCCCGCACCTGATCATGGAGCTGCCGGGCGCTTCGGGTGAAGTCCATGGGCGACAGGCTGCGGTCCAGCATAGGCGCGTAGGTATAGGCACTGTGGTCCTGCGGCGTCCGGACGGCGGTGCCGCTTTGCAGCTGCGCCACCGCCTGAGCCAGCGCGTCCGCACCCAGATCCGCCAAACGGGCGGTCAGGGTCTGGGCATCCTCATCGGGGTCAATGGCCGTTTCACGGCAGAGGATGATGTCGCCTGCGTCCAGCTCCTTGGCCATATACATGATAGTGACACCGGTGACGCTCTCCCCGTTGAGGATGGCCCAGTTGATGGGCGCCGCGCCCCGGTACTTCGGCAGAATGGAGGAATGGACATTGATGGAACCGTAGGGCGGCGTGTTCAGGATGTCCTCCGGCAGGATCCTTCCGTAGGCCGCCACCACGACCAGCTCCGGCGCCAGCTCCTGCACGATGCGCAGGGCCTCCCCATCCCGCATTTTCAGCGGTTGGTATACCGACAGACCAGCTGTCAGGGCATACTCCTTCACAGGAGAAAACGCCATCTTGTGCCCCCGGTTCTTGGGCTTATCCGGTTGGGTGAACACGCCGCACACATCGTGGCCGTCCTCCACCAGCCTCCGCAGGGACGCCACGGCAAAGTCGGGCGTGCCCATGAACAGTATCCTCATTCGTCCTCGTCTCCGTTCTCCGCCTCAGCACGGCGGATGTACTCCTCCAGCTCCTCCTCGGTCAGCAGGTGGTCGGTGTGCTCCACAAACAGATGGCCGTCCAGATGCTCGATCTCGTGGCAGAAGCAGCGGGCGGTCAGGCCCTCGTCCTCCACCTCGAACCAGTTGCCGTCGCGGTCCTGCGCGCGGACGCGGACGATCTCCGGCCGCGTGACCTCGCCGTATTTTCCGGGAACACTGAGGCAGCCCTCCAGACCGGTCTGTTCGCCCTCGGTGCGGATGATCTCCGGATTCACCAGTTCGATGAGCTGATCCTCCTCGTCCAGCACCACGCACACGCGGCGCAGCACGCCTACCTGCGGCGCGGCCAGACCTACGCCGCCGGAATCGGCCAGCGTGTCCGCCAGATCGTCCAGCAGTGTGTGCAGACGGCCGTTAAAGTCCGTCACCGGACGGCATACCTTGGTCAGGCAGGGCTCTCCCTGTAAAGCGATCTTCCTTAACGCCATTGTTCGTACCTCGTTTTCTCAGAGTCAATCCATCAGATTGCAGTCGGTATAGATATGCAGGCGGCGGTTCTCGCCGCGCTGCGCGAACTCCCGCATGAAAGCGGCCAGCAGCTGCCGCAGCTGCCGGTCATTGCGGCCCAGGATCATGGTGCGGTAGCGGTAGCTGCCGTTGATCTTCACTACCGGCGCCGGTGCCGGTCCCAATACCTGCAGCTCCATGGTGCTGTACGGCGGCGCCTGCCGCAGGCTGCGGGTCAGCAGTGCGATGGCCTGCCGCACGGCGTCCTCCTCCTGCCCCGTCACCGTCACGGTGAACTGGTCGGCAAAGGGCGGGTCGCGCCGCAGCCTCCGCAGCTGGATCTCCGCATCGTAAAACCGCTGGTAATCCTGCTGCGCCGCCGCCTGTATCACATCGTTCTGCGGCGTGTAGGTCTGGATCACCGCCCGCCCGGCCTTGCTGCCCCGCCCGGCCCGTCCGATGACCTGCGTCAGCAGGTTGAACGTGCGCTCTGCGGCGCGGTAGTGGTCCACATACAGGGACGTGTCCGCCCCTAAGACGCCCACCAGCGTCACATTTTCAAAGTCCAGCCCCTTGGCTACCATCTGGGTGCCCAGAAGGATGGGCACGCGCTTTTCCTCAAACTCCCGCAGGATGGCCTCGTGGCCCACGGACACCGTGTCCGCGTCCATCCGCAGCAGCGGCGTACCGGGAAACAGGGTGCGCAGCTCCTCCTCCACCCGCTGGGTGCCCACGCCGATATGCTTGAACTGTCCGCCGCATTCAGGGCAGTTCTCCGGCGCCCTTTCGGAGTAGCCGCAGTAGTGGCACATCAGGCGCCCGTTGGCGCTGTGGTATGTCAGATACACGCTGCACCGCGGGCATTTGGGGACGTAGGTGCACTGGGGGCACAGCAGCTGGCGGCTGCTGCCTCGCCGGTTCAGGAACAGAATGCTCTGCTCCCCCGCCGCCAGATTTTTCTGCAATTCCTCGTAGAGCGGCCAGCTGATAATGCCGTTCCGCCCCTCCAGCAGCTCCTGCCGCTGATCGGCCAGAATGACCCGGGGCAGTGCCTGCCGGTTGTAGCGCTGCCGCAGCAGCGCCTTCTGATAATCGCCCTTTTCCGCCCAATAGGCCGTCTCCACCGTGGGAGTGGCGGAGCCAAGAAGGAGCCGGGCCCCCTCCTGCATGCAGCGATACTTGGCGATGTCCCGCGCGTGATAGCAGGGCGCCGTCTCCGATTCGTAGGAGCTTTCCTGCTCCTCGTCCATAACGATGAGCCCGATGTTCCGCAGGGGCGCGAACACCGCCGAACGGGTGCCCAGCACGATGTGGGCCTCACCCCGGCGGATGCGCTTGAACTGGTCGTACCGCTCCGTCATCCTCAGGCCACTGTGCAGCAGCGCCACCTCGTCCCCGAAATACGCGGTAAAGCGCGCCATCATCTGGGGCGTCAGCGCGATCTCCGGCACCAGGATCATCACGGACCTGCCGCGGTACAGCAGCTCCTGCGCCAGCCGGATATAGACCAGCGTTTTGCCGCTGCCGGTCACACCCTGCAGCAGCGTGACGCCCGCTTTCCCGGACAGTGCCTGCTGCAAAATCTCCTCATAGACCTGCTGCTGCTCGCCGTTTAATGTAATGGTTTCCGCCTTTACAGCATACTGCTTTTCAGTAATACGATACGCTTCCTGCTCCCGCAGGGATACGGCGCCGTTCAGCGCCAGCAGCTCCACCGTCTTACGGGACGCGCCGGTGAAATAGCACAGGTCGTGCATCCCCGTTTCGCCGTTTTGCGCCAGAAACGCCACTACCTCGCGCTGGCGGCGGGCGGTCTTTCCCACCAGCTCCAGCGCCTGCTCCACCGGCACCGCCAGCTTTGCAAACACATCCACCTTGTCCCGCACCTTGCGGCGGGACTCCATCTCGCGGCAGAGCGTCCCCGCCTTTTCCATGTGCCGCAGCAGCAGCGCCGTATCATCGCCAAGCGCCTGCTTCAGAGCCTCCGTTTCCATGGGCCCGTCCTGCAAAAGGCGGCACACCGCCGCCTCCTTTTCCGGCAGCGTTTCCGGCAGCACGTCCCTTGCCAGACGCCACATCTCCCGGTAGCGGTACCAGACCGCCGCCGGGAGGATGGTATGCAGCGCGTCATAAAACGTGCAGAAATACCGCTGCCGCATCCACAGCGCCAGCCGTATCTCCTTGTCCGACACCACCGGCTCGTCATCCAGCAGTGCGTTCACCGTTTTCAGAGGCTTGTCCGGTACGCCCTC
>ENA-OPAV01000442-OPAV01000442.1-human-gut-metagenome-genome-assembly--contig:-NODE-442-length-34719-cov-3.268550_pt1 | contig 34719 bp, 57 predicted proteins | sample MGYA00241056_ERZ501428 | MGnify/ENA primary metagenome ERZ501428 (study PRJEB25962, sample SAMEA2042621) | human gut metagenome | biome: human gut; feature: human-associated habitat; material: faeces... | reverse complement strand
CAACAGTAATTTTTGAATAAAAAAATCTATTTTGTGTTGATATATAATTTAATAATTCGTGAAACTTTTCAAAAATTTCCTTTTTTATAAAAGGAGAATATTTATACAAACTATCCTGAAAATGAACGGTTGATTGATTTGAATGCAAGTAAAGTTCCTGTTCATACTTTTTACGTTCTTCTTCTTTTTCTGGAACATACGTTAAACCAACGGGGAACAACAACGCACAATCCATAACTGCATTATAGCTCTTTTCTGATAATTCCTGATAAACTTTCAATTCAACATCAAATTGTGCCTTTGATATATAGGTTGTTTTTTCACATTTTGCTTTAAGTTTTTCGGATACTTGAGTGGTTATTATTGAAGTCAAAATAGAGATTATACCTGAAAAGATTAAAACCAATATTTGCTGTTCACTTAAAAATTTTTCCATATTGAAATATTAGCATAAACAAAAAGCCTTGATTATAATTAATCAAGGCTTTCATTCAATTTATGTAATTTTTCAAACCCTCAAATATTCCTTCTGCAAACATTTCAGGCTTGTCGCGCAATAGTTTTTCTTCTTCAGGGTTTGAGATAAACGCCGTTTCGACAAGCACTGCCGGAGATTTTGTTCGCTTCAATACGTGAAATACTTCAGATTTCGCCCCCCTATCAAATAACCCGGTATGTTTCACTAAAGATTTTTGTATTGTTTCTGCAATTCGCTTTCCTTTATCCGAACCTGGATAATAAAATACTTGTACACCACGTGCTGCTGCATCCTTGTAACTATTACAATGAACAGATACAAACAAATCTGCGCCGCTCTTGTTTTCCTCTTTTGACACTTCCGTAAATGAGTGTTGTTCCTGATAAACCATTACAGAATACCCCGCATTACGGAGTTTCTGCGCCAAAATATCACAAATTCGTTTTACTACATCTTTTTCTTTTAATCCGTTTTTGGACACCGCTCCGGGGTCATTCCCGCCATGTCCGGGATTTAAAAATATTTTCATATATTCCCTCATTTCTGCTTATATACAAGCATTTCAACTTTATCTAGTCTTCTTTCTATGTCTTTTGCCTGTTCAAGGTGGCTGTCAAGAGCTGCAGACATATTTTTTATTTCGTTTAACTGCATTCCGGCTTTAAAGGTTAAGCTTGCCAGTGTCCCGAGAGTGCCGCAAAGGCTGATGACTAAAAATATCATTATCCCGAACATTATATTAACTTTCGTACTCATCGGAATTTCATTCGGTTTATCGGGACATCCGAAAAGCAAACAGTTTATTTTTACAAGCTGATCCTTTAAAAGCATGTGATGTTCAAAACATTCTTGAGATTGCTGCTGTATCATATTAATCCTTATTATTAAATTTTTTCTTTAATTTTAAATATTCGTTCCAATCATCATCAGAAAAGCCGTTCCGGCATTTGTCAACAAGAAGAAAAATATCTTCAGCAATATTGTTTGCTTCTTCTGCTTTATGCTTATCTTTTATTACCTCTGTTTCTGATTGAACCGATTTTGCGGTTTTAAAATAGTTGAAGAGGCTTGTAAAAGCCTCTCCAATTGCTTCAATAAAACTCATTAAGTCGTTACCTCATCTTTTACTCCGATTTTACCTATAGCGTTTAATATAAAATCTCTGACTTTTTCTAATGCCGGCAATAAGGCGTCATCCCAAAGAGTTTTGCTATCTTTGATTACAATTTCAAGCATATTGTAACATCTGTTTGCTATTGCATTCAAAACATCCTTGAGAAGCCCCCAGCCCTCTTGTTTTAGTTTTTCTTTGTTTTCTGTTTCCATAATTTCCTCACTTTCTTTTCATTTTTCTTAATATAGTATTAACTAACTATTGACAACCGTTAGTTTACAGTTTATAATATAAGTATGATTAAAAGTTTCAAACACAAAGGGCTTGAAAAGTTTCATAAAACAGGCAGCACAAAAGGTATTCAGGCAATTCACGCAAGAAAGCTAAAACAACTGTTATCAATGCTTGAGGCAATGACTACTACAGATGATTTAAAACTTCCTTCACTAAGATTTCACCAATTACAAGGAGATAAACAAAACCTTTACTCAATTACTGTTCAGGCTAACTGGCGTTTAACTTTCGAATTTGACAACGAAAACGTATATATTCTTGATTATACCGATTATCATTAACAGAAAGGATAAAACATTATGGATATGTATAACCCATCTCATCCCGGAGAAATATTAAAAGATTTATATTTACCTGATTACAATTTGTCGGTAACAGCTTTTGCGTTAAAGCTCGGAGTTTCAAGAACTACCGCATCTGAGCTTGTAAATTGCAAAAACGGCGTATCTGCTGAAATGGCATTAAAACTGGCTAAGGCTTTCGGTACTTCAGCTCAGTATTGGCTGAACTTGCAACAAGCCTTTGACCTGTGGCAGGCTAAGCAGCGTGTTAACCTTGATAACGTTGAAGTTATTGCAATGTAGCAAGGGCAACACGCAATTCGGATGCTTGGTTTTCTATTTCCTTAAGTTTTTCTAAATCCTCATCAGTTTGAGTGCCTGCAAGAATTGCACGCAATGGGCGAACTGCTTCCGCATCCAATAACTGCAGATGTGTTTTGATTTCATTTTCCTGTTTGTCTTTTTCCTGCTGTGCTATTAAGGCAGAATATTCGTCGTCTGTCAGTTTTACAAGCTTGTTATCTTCTGCCTTGAAACGTTCGGGGGCGGCTTCTATTTCTGACGCGGTTTCATCATCTACGTATTGCCAACCTTCTTTTAAGTCACCCTCATAATAGACCGTTTCAACTATCTTACTTTCAATATGGACTGCTTTTTTACCATAATAGCAAGGGCGGATTTCCCATTTTCCATTTATAAAATAGGGTGCTTCACAAGCACCATAATCCGGTGGTGCAATGTTTGTTGCATATGCAGGTATATGCGGGTTTGAAGGGTTTTCAGGGTTATAAATCGCTTCTCCCTCTTTCTGGTAACGTTTTGTATTCATGTCAAATAAATAGATTTTCATAATTTACCTTTCATAATTTATACTTAACTACATAATTCTGCGGTATATCTGGAGTTTGAACAGTATTGCAGGTATCTTTATAAACTGAAGAACTGCGTGAAGCATCATAATCTAAAGCGGATTCAGCCAAAATGCTATCTGAATGCACCTGCACTCTGGAACCTGAAACCTTTAAAGCCATCATTGCACCGCTAGCCGAACCGTATAATTGATAAGCTGAACGATAAGTTCCTTTTACATTCGGCACAGCAGGCTCTAAGGGCTTTCCTAGAATGTGTTGAGTTTCATCATAACCAATAAACTTATATCCGGTATATAGCGGAAGTCTGAATGTAGTTTGACCGTCGCCGTCAGAATAAAAACCATACAGTTTTTGTTCCTGCCACTCTTCCTCGGATTTTATAAGATTGTTGTTTAATGCAAACTCATAAAGCTCAGGTGCTTCATCTCGTTGAATAAGCTGCCCTTTTATAAAAAAACCTTTTTCAGGCGGGGTGGTTCCTACCCAAGGCACCGTAAAGCCTACAGGAAAAGGCTCTAAGACGTTACCTCCCCCCCCCGAGAGCTAAAACCCGCTTGTTATAAGGGTTTTGAACTATTTTAATTTTACTCATCCTTTTCTCCTATCTGTATTTTATTATCAATCTTGTTGCTATACTGCTTTGCTTTACACTGCCGCCGTTTTTGTATGTAGAATTTGAAAGCGAAGCGTCAATATTTATTACTCCAAAATCTGCAGCACCTGAACCACTAGCATTCGAACGCCCAGCTCCAGTCTGGTATAATGCACCAATTTCGACACTATTATTTAAAACACGATACCGGTCACTTTTACCTGTTATATTCGGCAATTCAGGCTCAACATTCTTACCGTTTGGAGTTGTGCTGCCGTTTGTAAAGCTTAAAACATCCCCGTCGCGGATTAGAGGAAATCTAAAAGTCGTTTCACCGTCACCGCTTGAAAATTTACCGTACAGTCCGGATTGCCATTCATCTTCTGAAACGACAAATCCGTATTTTTCCGCTATTGCGTAAAGTTCAGGATATTCTGCTCTCTCGGCAATCTGTCCTAAGCCGTACCAGGTATAATTTTTGGGCAAGGTTTCTCCTGACCAGATAGCTATATATAAAATATCATAATTTTGACCGTATTCGCTTTTTAGCTGATTGTAAGGGTTGTTAGTTACTGTTAGCGGCATATTTGCTCCTTTTTCTATTACTTATCAAAGTCATATTTCAAAATATTAAATTTCTATTTTTTGGTATATACTAATAAATATGTGAAGTTGTGAAGATGATTTTGTAAATGAATTATTAGTATATACCGAAAAATATTTAATAAAGATTTTTTATAAATTATTTAATTTTTAGTATATACTAATAATTCATGATAAAATAAATTTATGGAAGAGAAAAAAAGAAAAAGAGGTAGACCTAAAGGTTCTACAAAACCAAATAAAAAATTACAATACAATTTCAAGCTGTCTATTGAAGAAAAAATTGCTGTTGACAGCGTATTAGATGCTATGAGAGAGAAATCCCCGCTCCCGGATATTTGGGAAAATCTTTACTGCAATGATAGTACAGAGATATTAGAGAAACTTTGTAAGACTGGATTAAAAGAGCTTTTTGTTATTCCATATGATAACAATCTTAATAATCATGCTGTTTGCAAATGTCCAATAATTGAGGAAACAAAGAAAAAATACATTATAAAATGGGAATACCCTGTCAAAGTTGATAAATCAACTCTTAAGATAGAAAGCTACAATAATGATATTGGATACACTGCTTTTCGAACTTCCGCACAGGCTTTTACTCATTTATTAGAACATACTTATCAGCGTGATATAATGTTGAGGCTTATGGCTGTGCAGGATTTGGAACTGCACAAAATCTTTTTTGAAACTATAAGAACTTTTGGATATGTTGCCGCTTTAGAGTTAGCCGCTAGATATTTTAAAATGGATATTTTTAACCTTTACAGCATTAACGATTCTGATAATAAGGAGCAGCTATAAGCCGCAACTTTCTGCTTCCTGAAGTTCTGCACGTAATGATTGCGCCTGTTGGTTATAATATTCAAGCCATGAAACGCCTTTTGCATATTCTGACGGCTCGCACATTGCGCGGATCCGCTTCTTGTCCAATTCATCAAGCTGTGTTTTGATTTCTTTAATATGTGCTATGCGCTCTTTTTCTGCCTGCTCGGCTTCGTAATCCGGATTAATTACAAGTTTTCCAAGCTGCCAGATACGCTTACCTTCTAAATATTCCTGATACTCTTCATCACTACATTGAAAAAGTAGACTTTTCCCCCATCTCTCAAGGGTTTCAAGTTGTGAATAAGCTTCTTTGTTTTCATCAAAATATATTGTCATTAAATAGCTCCTTTCAGCGGATAAACCATAATACCTTGACTTTCTGCATATCCGGTATAATAAAAGTAACTGTAACCTTTTGGAACAAATGCCTGAACTGTTACATGACCGTCACTGTATATGCTCTGATATACGCTTATCCAACCGTTGTCTTTAACAGAACAGCTAGGAATAAGCTGACCTGATGAGTTTTTTAAACTCAGATGCTCCATACCAGCATCGCCACTTATCGTCTTACCTCTCAGGGTTGCCCCGGCTACAACAAGACAATCATGCTCAACCGTTGTCCATGCTGCAATAACACCCTCTACGCCTGCCTCGTAATCAGGCATTCCCAGTGAAACAATATTTGCTTTGCCTGTTTGGGTAAAGTTATCTGCGTCAATGTTTGCTTTATTGGTTTTTAAATCTTCAATCTCCGGTAAAATATTGTAGGGATTAGCTTTAAGAGCTACCCCCCCCCGACTGTAATTCAGTCAGGGAGCCAATTTCAACCATTTCAGACATTTCCCAGCCTGATGTAGTCTTGATTTTTTGCGTTTCCGGGGCAATTGATGTATCAATCCAAATATCATTTTCCTGTGCGTCTTGCGGCTCGGCTTTTTGGATATAAATTTTATTTGTAAGAGCTTCCAAATAAAATTCACTGGCTGAACTTCTATTTACCCATATTCGTACAGTTTCTTCAAAACTTTCATCTAAAACTATGGTTAAATCTGTGTTGCAGGTGTATGTTTTTCCGCTGACTGTTGTATATACAAAAGGAGATTTCACAGTTACGGTCTGCGTGTCCTCTTCATAACTCAATAAATCAGGCTCGCCGTTTTCATCTACAGAACCGGAATTAACACAGCCCTTGACGTAGTCTGTAACCGGCAATTGTTCCTTTGGAACCAATCCGTCTTTATCAAGAGAAGCATACCCGTTTGGCTGTCCTTTTTCAGATTTTATTTGATACGCGTCATAACTGGTGTCGATAGTTACAGTTATATTATCGGTATTGCCGACACTTATTGGCAGGACTAAACTTTTTCTTATTGTTGCTTTGCCTGTAGGTGCTTGCGGGATATATTCAGCTAGTTCATTAGCATTACCGTAAGCGAAAAGTATTTCCTCTCCGGTTTCGCTATCTTTGGCCATTAAACCCAGCTCTCTGTACCAGAAATCTTTATCCGTAACAGTGTTATCAAATTCGGCATACAAAGTTACAATACCGGTTTCTTTGTCTTTTTCATAAGATTTGATATTTAATGATACAACAGGAGAAACAAGAGCCGTAACATCTCGAAAATCATCATAACAATAACCGTCACCAATTATAAATTTTGTAAAAGTTCCGTTTTTAACTTTTAATAAATCAAGCAGCAATGCGCCTTGTTTGGTTACTACCAAGTTATTTACAGTTCCCATTATTCCTCCTGCGAAAGTTCACATAAATATTCTGTTTGCTCAACAACTTTTATACATGCCGGGATTTCCAGAGTTCCCTGCATTTGAAACTCAATACATTCAAGCCAGGCAGATTTTCTTTTGACTTTTTCCAACACCCGCAAAAATAAATCTATTTGTGAATTTAAAACTTGCGGATTGTTTGAAAAAACTTTAAAAAAATGAGGTTCCCCGCCATATTCAAACCATTCCTGTAAGAAGGCATCCGGGAAATATGTATCAATTACCTGTTCTACAGCATAAACTGTTCCTAAGGTTGCAAAAACTTTTTTAGCGTTCTTTATAATTTTGCGTTTTGTTTCAATATCCGCACTTTCTTCATACCAAAAAACATTCATTTCATAAGCAAGTTCGGATAATTCCGCTTCGTTTAGTTCATCAATTTTATCCCAGACGCTTAATCGTGAAACATCCCCCCAGCCTTTTTGTTCGACTTTATTTAAGCCTTTTGCAAGGGCAAGGTTAAAATCATCCTCCTGCATAAATTCAGGTAGAAGTTCTGTGATATTAATATTATCAACTTTCATATTTACCGCCTATAATGCAACATGTGTTATTTTTGATACTCCGGACCATTTTGCTACTGTATCATCTGCAATTTCCGTATAAACAGGTTTAACAATTTCAATACGGTCTGCACCGGCAGGCTTATTTTCATTTTTTAAAACCTCCGAACGTATTCTATCAGGGTTAATATCAAGTCCTATCTTTCCGCACTGCCAGGAATTATATCGTTCAACAGCTCCGCCTTCGCCTTCCACCTCAATTACTGCTGCATTTTCTTCTTCAGGTGTAGTGTAATATTTAAATTCAATGTCATATTCCTGAATTTTTACTGATTCGGCAATAACCTTGTCTGTCAAAGGTCTGTTACGTTTTTTGCTTACTTTCTCAAGGACTTTTTGTAATATATCTTCTGAAGCTGTTGCACCACCTTCACACATTACAACGAGTTTAACCACACCCGGACTCGGTGAACTTACTTTGACATCAGTTATACTTGCGTCTGCGCTTTTGGCCAGATATTCATAACTGTATTCAGGGCCTGCTGTTGAAATCGCTGCCAGTGCCAGCCTTATTCTCTCACGATATTTGTTATCTCCGGTGCCGTCATCTCCTTCAGGATGTTTTTCGCTCAGCGGATATGGCTCCCCCTCATCCGCCGCTTGTTTCCGTTAAATTTTCAACTTCTGCAATATAAGGAACAATATCTACCAGAGTGTTTAGCTGCCCTTTTGTAAATCCGTTGTATGCACTCCCGCCTTCTGTTGCTTCTACGGTTATGTCAACATAAGTTTTTCCTGCTTCTATAATTCCAACGGCTTTAGTTGCAAAATACTTTGTGTTATCTCCGGTAACTCTTGTACCGGCAGGAATAACAACGTTAGCCAGTAATTCGTTTGTTAAATGAAATCTTTCAACACATACAGCTTTTTCAGATTGTAAACGTTCACAGTCAACACCTTCTCCAATTGCATCCAAAGTTTCAGCTTTTGCGTATCTCAAAAAACGCTGCCGCGTCTGTTCATTTATATAGTTGTATTTCTGTATATAAACAGCAGCAATAACATCTGTATAAATTCTTCTTTCATCCCCCGGGTATAAAGGAGATTTTACTCCGGTTTCCACTGTACCGACTATATCATTTATAATCTCTTTTGAATCAGTTGTCAGAATATCAATATCACTCATCAGCTCTCCTTTATAACCGTATTCAAGTTAAGAATTTCCACATCATTTTCTATGTCAGTAACCGTATTTGTGTCTGACAATGAAACCCGGGGTTCATAGGTTTCAATGAGCCAGGCTGCATGATTTACAGCTTCAGCAAAAAATTGCGGAGTGTTTTTATCAATCAAATCCGGGTTCATACCCCTTAATCTGTCATAAGGTACCTCGCCCTGCATTAAACGCATCAAATTAAACACACATACTTGAGGTGTGCCGTTTCCGCTTGAAAGCATATTATATACTCCTATTTTTTATTCTTTTTATCCTGGGCACTTGGACCTATGCCTAACGCAGATTTTGCTTCCGCTATTTCTGCTTCGGTTACACCGTATTTTTTAGCCTTTGTTTTTTTAGATGAAGCAACATATTGTCTAAATTTTAATGAATGTTCTGCATGATAAATTCGCCCGGTGTTTGACAATAATGTGTTCGACATAGTTGTTTCTTCAAGCATGAAATTTCCACGACCGAGCTTTTTATTGCCAAGATAAAATGTATCAATTTGACCTGTTAACTTTTTAAAGTCATCATTCTCTTGTCTTGGATCAGAGCCGGCAGAAAAACCGCTTGAAAAATTTACCTGTAATTCCTCCGGCTGCAAACCTTTTATTGTTACTTTTTTAGAGCCGGATTTACTCTTCTTTTCCTCGGTTTTTAGCTTCGTACTTATTGTAAAATTACTGATTGCTAAAACTTTACTATTTGATATTTCAAAACTTTTATTTTTCCATTTTGCTTGTATTGTCATACTACCCCTTAGGAGGCGTTGTATCAGCACCCTCGTTACCGTTGCCATGTATATGGGAATTGTGGCTTGCAACTTTGCTTGTTGTTAAATCTTTTCCGCTGATATTCTCCATTGCCTCAAAATTTTCAAGAACTGTTACACTGCCGGGAATTATCCCGGTCCATTCGCCGTCCATACGTTCAAGGATAATTCCGCTTAAATCATTGAATAATGCAAATACAACAGTATCTCCTGCTTTCAATTCTCCCATTGCACCTCTTAAATGCCAGGGAATTGTTAACGGCTTTGTCGGCATATCAGGCTGAGAAGAAGGCAGCACTCTTGCGCAGGTGCAATCGCCGTTTTTATCAACAGGCTGAGCCTCTATTGATGAAATTATACCCTTTTGTATTTCGGACATCAGACAACTGCCTTTCTGAAAAATACTTTACTTTCCATGTTGACGTAATCCTGTCGTAAACGATTAATAAAAACATTCCCGTCCCAGGAAGCTGCGCCTTCTGTATCAAGGGCTACAACAGAACCTGCCGCAAGCCCGCGCATTAATGGTGTTTTAAAAACACCGGTATTAAGGTTCTTATTTTCACTGCCAAGCAGCCCCTTAGCATAACGGTTGCCTTCATCTTGTGATGAAATTTCACAGTTTATAGTTTGGATTAATGGTTTATCCAGACCGTTCGGGCTTACATAAGTTCCTGTTATGCTGCCGTTGGAAATTTGTGCATTGCCATAACCTTTTTCAAAATTTTCATCAAACGAAAAATCGTTATTTTCATTTAATACTATAGTTTGAGCTGCTTTTCTTTTTTCAAACTGTTCTTCATTAAAAACAACTAATTTCTTATCATGTACAAGAAAATTTAATCCTTCCAGCTTGCAGCGCTGGGTTATAAAATCAAAGTCCGGGATGTTAACTTGCCTTACATAAGAATAGAGAACATCTTCTACATCATACTCCTCAAATGTAAGCCCATGCCTGCCGGCTATTTCTTCATACAGCTGATGTAAATGTACATTTTGCCATGATTTGCTATATTTTGTTTTATAAAAACTATCGGGTATTGAATCCGCTTTTAAGGTCATTAATCCGTTTTCCGGCGTTACTTTTTCAACAAACATTCTGCCGGTATCTGCAAGACCGTATTTTATCTGTATTATATCTTTGCTGTCAGGTTTCCATTTATCCCATAAACGCTTAGTATCATTAAATCGCATTAACAACTTATTGCCTTTATTATCGGCATACATATCATGCTCACATGTACTTAATGAAACACTGTCTTTTATATCCTTCCCGTTGTAAAAAATCTTTAAAACATCATCAACCGCCTGAGCCTTAATTGGTTTAGTTTTTAGCGGGCTTACATAGCCGGATGCCTTTGCTGCCTTTTTCTTTCCTTCCGGGCTCCACTCGGTAAATGATAATGTCATTTTCCCGTATAGGACTTGTCCGCTATTTGTCAGATGTTCTGCTGAAAGACTGACACCCTCAAGCAATACACTCGCAGGACCGAAAAGAGTATTTTCAAGAAGAAAAGGAGCAGATTTGCCAATATATGAAACCATTGTATTATATTCATTTAATGGTTCAATGCCAATAGTCGGGCTGACGGAGTAGCTGATATTAAATTTTTGAATTTCATGCCCCTCTACTACAGAGGCACCGTTATCGCCATTTGACTTCTTTTTTACTTTATATGTACTGTCCAAACCTTCAAGGGATTTCAACATCTTATTTGATATTTCAAAATTTTTGTTATTCCAAGAAGCCTGTACAGTCATTGTATTACCTTTACTTATAAAACCTAACTTAACCAAGGAGGCAGGGTTTCACTTGTTTCCAGGGTATCAAATACCGGAAGTCTTAATGTTTCCCCGCCTTCAAAGACTATTGTTTGTAAATATGCCGGGTTTGCCTGCATAATATGATGAGCAAATGTTTCTTCACTATATATTTCTAAGGCGATACTGTCAAAGGTATCGCCTTCAGAAGCTATATAATCAGTATACGAGATTATCTGTGCCATCCAGTTTAACTCCTTTGCCTTTCAGCCATTCAATAATAAGGTCAATAAAGTCACTTTCACATTCTTTCAGCTTTTCCAGAATAGCTTCCGGACTTACATCGCCCTCTATTACAAGCTGCGGACTAAAAGTAAAGCCGCCTAAATCATAAGTTGTGCTTACACTATCTCCCGCTCCAAGAAGTTCTCCCGCTTCTGCCCACAACGCAAGGTTGCTTGACCTGTATGCAGGGTCAAACGATATTACCGCTTCCGGCGCTCGTTCTCCACAGATTGAAGGCTCTGTTGCCCAGCCGCCGGCCGCTAACTGTGGCATTTCAGGGTTGAAATCTATCATAGGAATTTTTGGAATATTCATCCAATCAGGTAAACCTGTATTTATTCCATTGATAAAACTGTTTATCAAGCCTGAAATTGAATTGATTAATGCACCGAATGTATTTAATATACCTCTTACTACATTTAAGAAAATATTTTTTATATCTTCCCACGCAGCCTGCCACTCTCCGCTAAATACATGCCGGATAAAATCAATAATACTTGTCAAAATTTCAAGAATATTTGTGAGCAGAGGTCCAAAAGCATTTAATGCCTCTGTTACAACTCCGCTTAAAACTCCTCCCCAAAATGAAAATACCGGGCCTAAGAGTTTTGCGGCTGATAAAATTAACGGTAGAATATCTTTGCCTAACTGTAAAAGCGGCGGCAGCATTTTAGCCAGTTCTTTTGCAAAACCGTCTATCATACTCTTTAAAGCAGGTGCAGCATCCGCAATAAAAGCCTCTAAATCCGGCATAATTTCAGCAAGCGCAGGAGCTGCCGCATCCATTATATCGCCAAGACCTTCTGATAAAACAGTTGCTATCGGTTCCAGCAATACCTGCATATTGTTTATAAACAGTTTCCATTTTTCCGGGGCGTCATAGATTTCCCAGGCTGCACCGCTTATGCTTTCCCGGCTTTCCTGTAAAGATTGTGTCAGTTCCTGAATATTTAAGGAGCCTTCACGTATTGCCCGCGCCATTGTACTGCCGGCTTTTGTCCCGAAAACTTCTGCGGCAATATTTATTGCTTCTGTTTCTGTACGCGCTTTTCTTATTCGCGCATAATAAATGGCTAGTCCTTCATTTGCTGACAGATGTTCTTTTGCAAATGCGGCCATACTCTTTTTCATTGCCGCCAGGATTTCCTCTGTGTTAACCCCTTCTTTTTCCAACTGACCCATTAAAGTGGCTGCTGTTTGGAAGTTATAACCCATACTTTGAAGCTGCGGTCCGAATTTTTGTAAGTTGCCGAGAAGACTTGAAAAGCCTGCGCCTGTTGATTGGGAAACCTTGAATATGTAGTCCATTTGCCCGCCCATTTCAGAGGCACTGATATTCCATTGCTGGAATGCTTTTGAACTTTCATCTACAACGGTTGTAATGTCTTCTTTCATCAAGTCCGATACAAGAAGCGCATGTTCTGATAAGTCCTGAAGTTCTTTGCCCGTCAAATTCAACTTTGTGTTGTAGTCAGCAATTGCGGTTCCGACTTTATCCATATCAGCGGGAACCGTTGTATAAACAGCTTTAAAATCCTCTTTTAAGGCGTTCAAAGCCTCACCTGTTGCGCCTGTCTGTATTCTGATATTATCAAATGTGTCGCCGAACTCCTCGCCTAATACCCACAATTCCTTTGTTATATCAGAAATACCTTTGACAGCTGCAATCCCGACTGCAACAAAAGAAGCTCCGATTGCTGCAGCTTTTAAATCAATCTTACCTAACAAATCAACCGCATCTTTTACACTTCTTCCAAGAGAAGGATCAACAGCACCGGATAGTTCCACAACTGTTTTCATTATTTTACCTTTTGGCGCCATTTATCTTCTCCTTGTATGTCTATGTTTTAAAAATTTGCTTTGTTGATTATTTCCGTTGTTTCTTACCTGTTCTTCCTTTAAATCCTCTACGGCTTCCCGGAGTTCTGTCAGAAAGTATGAAATTTCCATTTTATAAACATCTGTTAGAGGGATGTTGTAATATTTTGCGTATTTTCGTGCGAGTTTTCTGAGGACTTTTCCTCCGATGCCTCCACTCTCTGACCTGTAAAAAAAGCTTGACCTGCTTTCATTAGTTTTGTTACGTCAAACCCGCTGATTTTTGATAAATCAAGATAGGTGTAACTTCTGTTAACCGCAATTATAGCTGCTATTGCTAAATACAAATGTAAGGTGCTGTCAAGCTGCGCTACTTTTTGTATCATTGCGCCGTTTGAGCCAAGCGCTCTTGCCTTTGCAGCTTCTGCATTTCCATAGTCCTCTACTGTGATTTTTGAAAAATCATATTTAAGCTCGCTTATACTTTCTCCGTTAATCATTATCGGATTTTCTAATTTTATTGTTCCTTGCATATTCTCTCCTTTAAAAAACGGGGTATTCTTTACCCCGTAATAGTACGCATCTTATAACAAATTTTTAATTGATTGTCCGTAATCAGTGCCGTCGATTTTAATGATGCCCTTTAACTTATCAATTAAACACTGTTCTACTCCGTCAACAAATAATTGATAACGTAAAACGGATATTGTAATATCTCCGGACCAGCTTTCACCGGGGGTTAAGGCTCCGCCGGCTACTTTTTTAGGAACTCCTCTTATAAATGCCTTTATACCTGTTTGGGTATTTGTGCCGTCGATTTTTAAATCATTTTGAGCAGCACGAAATTCAAAACTTTTCGGCTCTAACTTCTGGTATTGACCCATTTTTCGATTTAAGCCGATTTTTGTAATTGAAGCTTCCAGTGATTCTGTTAAAGGAATAGGTAGTGAAAGACTGCCTGAGGCCTTGTACTCTGCAGCAAGATAATTAACATCCGGTAAAGTACATGTTACTTCTTCTGCAACAATATCATTGTCACAAAGTAATTTGTCCGCCAGTATAGGACCGTTTAAATCAATTGTTGCCATTATGCAGCCTCCTCTCCGACATAACTTGCCACACCCTCATCTGTGTAATAAACTTTTGCGGTATAAGATTTACCCTGAGGCGTTACTGTTACCGGAATATCAAAATCAAAATCACCGTTCACAATATCCGCTGTAGGATTATCCTTTGTTAAAAACAGAACCTTTGGAGTTCCTACCAGTCCTTCAACGGCTACCAGTAAATCAAGAAATTCCTGTTCTTCATTTATAATTGAATCCTTACGCTGCAATGAAAGCCCTTTATCAATATCATCGGCATACTTGACCTGAAAGTCGTTAACAATATGAAAAAGCATTCTGATGTAAGTATCAAATATAACTTTTGCATCCATTTCTGTTCCGTAAGAGTAAGCATCAGTGTGGCCGCCCCAGATTACCCAGTTCCCGTTGCTTCTTATGTAGGTTGTTATACCTTTTTCATTTAATTTGTTTGCTTTACTTCTGCCAAAACCTTTTGACTTACTATCTTTTCCAAAATAAAGCCCTGTAATTGGAACTTTTTTATTTGAGCATGTGTCCTTTGGAATACCGTTATTATTAGCGTCTTGACGCATAAACTCAACAACCATAAGAACAGAACCATGGTATATTCTGCCGGTTTGACTGTCATAAGCCATTGGCCATATAGATTTTGCGCGGTCTGAGTTATAGTTGTTTTTTTCTTTCCATTGAAGCGCCTTCTCTCGTGTATCAATCTTTTCTTTTCCCTCAATAACAGGTAAATCCGAACATACAAAACACTGCCATTGTTCATCTACTGCATTTGCAGCAGTTACTGCCGCACTGTAAACTTTCGGTTTATCCATATATCCGGGAATAGCCAGCAGATTTGGAACTTTATTTGTTTCTACATTAAATAATTCCAGCAATGCTAAACCTGAATATTCTTCATTGGCTGTTACAGTACCAATGATGTCGTTTTCGGTGATGAGTGATACATCCACCTCATCATAAGAACAGGTCACTGAGCCGTTTATTGTTTCTGCCTCTAAGGATTGCAAAATAACAGTGCCTTTAGTAAAGTTATAGTCAACAGAATAATCAACATCCAAAACTTTTTCTGCCAATGTTATGCTGTCCAGAATTATTGTATCTGATTGAAATTCTGCCCTGCCATTTGTAAATGAGATTTCCTTTGTTGTTTTATCGGATTTTTTATGTACTTCCGGGTTTAAAACATTTATTATATAGATTGGGCCTATATTACCGTTTCTGTTATCAAAATGGGCTGCAACCGGTTCTGATAATGTAAAACTTTCCCAATCGCTTGAATATCCGATTTTTGAGTAAGCATCGGTTTTATCGCTTACCTCAATAAATGTATTCACCAGGTTTTTATCCTTGAAACCTTTTACAAGGTTTATTGGAGCCTTACCTATATAAATCACATTTGTTGAGGCTTGTACGGTACTTTCCGTAATGCTATCTCCTATGTTTCCATAAGAGCCATGTTTATATGCCATTTTATCCTCCTGTTAAAATTTTTTAATCTAATAAGTGTCTGTAATTTTCTTTTGTCCGCACTACCGAACGTTCCAGCGTGAATTTTATTTCCGCATACCAGTAGGGAAAAAATTGAGGAATATTCGTTTGTTCAGATATTGCTGCAAAATTTATGCCATTTTCTTTTATCAGCCTTAATCCGCCGATATACTCGCTGTTTTCAATCTTTTCAAGAACCAGGTCAATAAAATTCCAAGGGTCCCGCCAGCCTTCTACACTTAAATCCAATTTCAACTTATCATTTAAATGTTTATACATGCCGGGGTTCCATATTGAAAAACCTAAACGGATATTTAGTTCTCCTTTTCGGCTGGTTATATCATCAGAACCGCCTTCTAACTGTATACAGATTGAAGGAGAGGGAGGGGCTATGTTAGAAAAATTTTTTGAAGGTAAATATTGTACAAAAACGGCAGGCGTTACAAGTTCATAATTATAACCGTCTAACGGATTTTCATCATCAGGTTTTTTAAACTTTATATATTGGCAAACATTATCTTCAAGCCATTTTTTTATAGCCTCAAGATTTGATACAATTGTCATAAGTAAGCTCCTCTAGCTGCTGATATTTTGATGAAGTGTGAGTGTTGACATACCCGTATCCTCATCCCACTCGTCCACAAAGTAAGGCCTTCCGTCAATATTTATTGGTGTTCCTGCTGTTTGTTTCGGTCCGATTTCAGAACTTTTAACAAAAAGCAAAGCGCAGCTTTCTGTAATTGCTACATCTGCCCCGCCTTGCTTCTCCCGTAGTTTGCTGTCATCAAACACACATTCAACTTCTTTACCGTTAATTATGTGAAGTGATGAGAATTCTTCATTGTTAAAAAAAATGGTATCTAAGTCCGCAGTTAAATCCTCTTTAAATCCCATTTATCCAACAACCCCGTCATCGTCATTCAAATTCGGTTCCTCATCATCCTCATCATCCTCATCATCCTCTACCGTTTCATCTTCTACCGTTTCTTCTTCATCCGCCGCTTTTTTAGCTTCAATTAAGTCAATAATCTGCTGCTTTGTCTTGCATTCGTTAAGCGCAGCTTCATCAACACCGTATTTCAATGCTATGTTTGACAAGGCAGCCATATTCATTGTTTTGTTATAAGTTAATTCTTCATCAGAGTTTTCAGTTGTATTTTCTGTGCTGCTGGTTGAGGAGTAACTTATAATTTTAGCTACTTCAAGCTTAACAAGCCTCTCTGCTTCTTTATCAGAAACCTCAAAAGGTTTATCTTTCGGGGTTTTAGGGATGACTGTATTATTTTCATACAAACCGTATGTTCCGCGCGTCATTTTGATTAAAGTCATTTATTCTCCTTTCCGTTTATTTGCCGTTTACTTTTGCTATTACCATAGGATTTTTGTTGTTGACTATCGGAAGCGGCGCTGCTGATACTCCGATTTTTCTGATGTTTGCATCTCTGTCGGCAAGATATTTCGGAACTCGTGCTGCTGCCCAGGTGTGGAATTGACCGTCTTCTTCCAATTGGTCAATTGCCCCGTATAAAGTTCGGCCGCAGGCGGGAGCGGTTACAGAAACATAACCTTCAGGAATAAAGCTTTCATCTTCGCCCTCGTCATTTTCAAAAGTTTCATCATAAATGAAAACTTCAAGCCAAATCCCCTTGCAGTTTAACCGGCAGTAACGATTGACGCCTTCAGGTAATTCTTCCGGTTTAACTTCTCCGATTTCAACGCGTCTGTTGTCAAGTTGGTTTTGGATTTTTGTATTATTATCAATATATGATGAAAGTTCACATCCGCCGATTACATCCTTTGCAGGTAAGCCGCGCCTTTTTAACATCATTGCCATATTATACAAATCGCCTAAAATATCAGCATCAGGGTCTGACCAAGCTTTTGCAGGTGTGTAAACAGCAGGATTTTTTTCTTCTGTGTAAAAACGGATTTCTTTATCCTCGGTTTCCTGACCGTCCACATATCCTTTCATTACATAACCGTTTTCAAATAGTGTTTTTGCACACATCCATTCTTCTCGGTTTGTAATCATTTCGGATTGTTCGTCAATATCAGCCAGGGCCATCATATTTTGGCGCTCTTCCGGTGTTAATTTGCTGTATAAAGCTTCGCCAAAACCGCGTTTTTTCAAGTCATCTGCTGTCATTGGACGTATTGGTGCAATCAACGGCGGTGTATAGCTTGTGGTTGTAAAACCTTTTCTCAAAATGGTTTTACCGCCTTTTCTCGGAGCTACAAACGGCGCAAGCTTTTTCTTACCTTCTTTATAATCTACAAGCACATCATTTGTTGAAAAAATATCTGTGCTTTCATTTGTAGGGAAATATCTGTCACGCAAAAAACTTTTCGCTTTCGGCATTTCCTCTACGGCCATAATTAGCTGGTGTGTGTTACTAATATCAATCGGCATTTAATTCCCTCCTTAATATTCCATAGCAGTATCAAGAAGAATACCGCCAGTTCTAAAATCTTCTCTGTCGTTATCTGTAATGGTATAATCCTCTGCCACAATCAGAACGTTTTCATTAAAATGTCCTACCCTGTAAGCAACAGCGGTTACGTCTGCATCTGTTGCGTCATCGGAAGCTTCTGCAAGAATACAGTTAGCCTTTGGGGCGGCTGTTTCAGAGCCTGTTTTTGCAGTACCTAAAATAACCATTTTCCCGTCTTCGCCTTTTGCTAAAGCTGTCCCCCTTTTCATTGCTTTTTGCCCTTGCCTGATAGTTACACTAAAAACATCAGGCTTCGGCTCATAATCATTAATTAGGTTGTCATATTCCATTGTTTCAACAACCTGGTTTAATTGTTTTGACATTATTTTTTACCCCCTTTAAGTTGTAAGTACGTATTTGCAACTCTTTTTGCTTCCTGTACACTGTCAGGTTCTGTGTTCATTCCGCTGTTGCCAAGGGAATGAACCCCATTTGCATTAGAGTTTTGATAATCTGATGCCATATTATTGAGAGAGCGCTTGTTTATTTTCTTTTGGTATTCAAGTGCGCGATAGGCCAGTGTTGCTGCACTGCAAGCATATTTCCCATATTTTGCCTCTCTTACCAATTTTTTATTGCAGATTGTTCCGGCTATTTTATCAATTTCCTGCAAACGTCTGCGCTCCTTTAAGACTGCGGCTTTCATCTTTGGTGACATATTTTTTAAATCAGGTTCGTCATCATTAACAAGTTCATCATCATCTTCATTTTCCAGGTTGTCATCATCCTCGTTTTCAAGCTCATCTTCGCCTTCATTTAACAATTCTTCTACCTCTGTATTTTTCCTGTTTTTCTTATTTTTTACAGGCGGGGTTTCCTTCCGTTACTTCTTCCTGCCCCTCTCCTTCATTCAATAATTGTTCTTCTTCCTCAGCTTCATTAAAGAGTGACAAGCCGTTCAGAAAAAAGTTTTTTAATTTTTCCATTTTTGTTGCCATGCGTTTTCCTCCTGTTGCATTTAACCGTTTGTTTTTAAGCCTTTTCAAAACTTTCGGCGGGATGCTAAGCCCGCCGATATTGTGTTTTATTCCGTTTACCAAAAGAATTTTTTTGTTATTTTCAAATTCAAATTCGGGTTCTGAATTCTCATCCTCAATCAGTACATCAACAAAACCGTATGCTTTTGCTTCTTCCCCTGTCATCCAGGTTTCAGCATTTATCAATTCCTTTAATTTCTCCTCCGGCAATCCTGTTTTTGCTTTATAGATTTCAAGCATTACCTTTTCTGCACAGACAAAAGAATTTATCGTTTTTTCCAAGTCATCACGTGTATAACAGCCGGAAATTTCACCCATTGCCTGGTGTATCATAAATTCAGTGCCTTTATAGGCTTTTACAATATCACAGCTGCTCGATATTAAGGTTGCCGCACTTCCGATTAATCCTTCATTAATTGCTATGGTCTTGGCCTTCAAGCCTTTTAAAACGTTTCCGATTGCAATACCGGTTTCCAAATCTCCGCCGCCTGAATTTATTCGGACTGTAATAACTTTTTTATCTTTTATTTTTTCCAAATCTTCCAAAAAGCTTTTGGGGGTTATGACGTGTTCTTCGACCGGCTCACCTGTAAACCAATCTGTCGGGGTTCTTCTTTCTATATCACCATACAAAATAATTTCCCCGCTGGTTTCATCTACATTTACCATATTCCAGAATTTTGGACGCTTATTTTCTACTGCCATCTTCTGTTTCCTCTTTTTCTTTCTCTGTTAATGCTTCAATTATTGTGTCTTTTACAAGTGTTGTGACTACTTCATTTGTTATCGTTGCTTCGGCAAGCTGCTGATTTTCCCGTTTCAACTGGATTACGTTGCTGTCCCATTGTGAACCGTTAATCTTAATTGCGCTGTCTGCACGTGTTGAAAATCCGTTTTCACAGGCTAATATTTCTGCTGTTATCTCTTTTACAGGGTCTAACATACCTTGTGAAGGTCCGATAAATCCGGAATCCAAATAAGCTACTCTTGCAAGCGGATCATCAAAAAAGCCGGGGGCAATTATTCTCTCTCTTGCGACTGCTTCATACATCCAGCGTTCATATATCGGTCTGCAAAAATTGCTTACAAAGTATTCACGCCGCATCCTGAATGCTTTCCACGCTTCTAATAACGCAGCTCTTGCAGCAGAATAACTTGAGTTAAATTCCTTCAGCAGCAAATCAGCAGGTACTTCTAATGCTGCACCCAGCTGAACTGATATTGCTCTTACAAAATTCTGAAAACCGCTGTTTGGACGTTTAGGGTCTATGAAGTCAACACTTTCACCGACTTTTAAATTGTTTACTACACCGGGCCCCATTTTATATTCGTTTTCATCATCCGGCAGGGTTTCCTGATTTGCGCTGTTTGTTTCATTAAATACAGGAGAAGAAGTGTCTGCCTCTGTTTTGATAAATGCCGTAAAAAAGCTTTCTATTAATGCGGCCATTAATTCGCTTTCGGTATAACGCCGTATTTGCAGCAATCCTTCAATTACATTTGCCAGTTTAGATAATCCCCTGTATTGGTCCGGGCGTTCAGCGTCCATTACCTGAATAATATTAGGCAATCCTGTTTTTTCGCCGTATGCTTCAACTCGTACCCATTTAGTCAGGTCGGTTGTCATTTCCCAGGGATAATTATTTGAAACATAATACGCTGTAACTAATCCGTCATCATTTACTTCTACACCGTCATAAATACGGTTGCCGTTATTGGCTTTCCCGTCTGTTATCATTAAAGGTGTCTTTGTCAGCCTGAAATGCGGTGTTGATATTCTATCCGCCTCAATAAGTTTTATTCTTAATGAGTATGGAAGCATATTTGTAGGCATGTACTGCTTGAACAAAGCAAAACAATCACCGCTTGTAAAGGCTGATGTAAAAGCAATTTTTTGCAAAGAATAAAAGTCATTCATCCCCATAGCGTCACAAGCGCGTTTATTTTCCGCCCACAACGCCCATTCTCGCTCAACGTTCTTTTGCCAGTTTATTGCATCCTGTTCGCTCCACCCCAAATACTCAAAATCAACGCGGCTTTTTAGCTGTAATCCGCAGCCGATAACGTTTGTAGTATTTGTATATACCGCTGATGCTGCAAGACCGCCGGACATAGTAAGCATTCTTGCGCGCTCACGCAGGGTTTGGTTATTCCAGTTTATATCTTCATTCGGGCTGCCGCTGTTAGCGAAAAAACCTTTCAAAGCCTTTTTGGTATAACTGGCTCCGGTTTCTGAATAACCCTTATTTAACAATTTGATTGATTTGCGAGTTGCCATTTCTTATCCTCATCCTGTCAGCTGCATATCCAAGGGAAAGGAGCACCCCTGAATATGCAAAAAGGAAACAATTTAGTTTCCTCTTGGCTACCAATCCATTGGAACAACCCCGAAGGCTTTCCGCGGGCACTCCTTTTCAATACGACCTTCAAGCTCCCTTATATCGTCTTCCAGTTTTTCAATCATTTCCTGAACTTTTGAAAGGTCTGTCTGGTATCTTGATAGATTTCTGGAGCCTATACCGTAGCTTTGAACTCCGTCAGTCAGCATTTTTTCTTCTCGCTGATAGTACATTTCAAGACGTTTTCTTTTTATTTCAAGCTGTTTTGTTATTTCCTGTTTCTTCATAATTACCAACCGTCACTTTCAAGATAGGGATTACTTATCACTCGTTTTCTGGGCTTACGTACAGGCACGTTTGCACTCTCTTGTTTTATATTTTTCAAACGTCTTTCTATTGCTGATAAGTCCGGGTTCTTTATCTTGAAAGCTGCCATAGCATAATTGCGGCAATCTAAAGCCTCATTTCTGGTATGACCGGGTATTTTTTCCCAATACCATTTGAAACCTGAAGATGTCTTTTTACAGACAAGCCGTTCTGATAACAAACCCTTGAAATAGGAAACATCATAATTGCCGCCTAATGGGAAATGACAGTATTTAGGCCCTGCCGTCTGGACTTTCAAATTACACATAATCGTTGATTTTCCGGCATCTACACCTAGTGTATAAAGCCAGGTCCATTTCTTCTTATTCCCTCTTATCGGCACCTTTTTAGGAAGATTGATGTATTGAATATCTCCACCTTTGCCTTTTATGGCTACAACATTTTTTTCAAAACGTTCCCGGCAGTATTCGTAAACCTCTTGCGTGTAGTGACCGCCCGAGTCAATACAGGTCATAAGAATTTTTAATCCCTTGCCGTTTTTGAATTTATAAACGTGGTCGAGTACATCATCCAATCTTGCCCACACCTCTTCAGTATCAGGCACCCCCATAATGTAACCTTTTTCAATCCCCCACGTTTCACCGAAATAGCCATGTCCAACAACTTCATATTCAAGTCGGTTGTCCTGTGTATCAACTCCGCACGTTAATGCTAGAACCCCTTCCGGCAATTCTGCACCGTAATCCTCACGTCTGTTCAATAATGTATCTTCATCAGCAATCTCGCCTCTATCCTCAAACGGCTGGCCTAAGACAGTATTGACAAAGGTTTTTAATTTCAATGGGTCGTCCTTTACTTTTAAAAACTTGTCCACTACCGCACGCCAAGGCCGCCAAGGATGAGCGAAAGGTGAAATCCAAAATGATACATGGCCGCTTTCGTATGCTTCTGGGTTATGTTCTATCCATTTCTGCGGCTGCCTTTTCATAACCTTTTCAGGCGTAATTACCCCGCAATTTGGACATGCAAATCCCAGAATTGTAGCTTTATAAATTTTTTCGTTATCAATTTCTTTTACTTCAGTTTCATATCTGATATGTTCAAATAATATAAAATGATATTCGCCGCATTCCGGGCACTTATGGCACCAGTAAGCCTGTGTACCCTGCATAAAGGATTTTACAATCGGGCTTTTGCCTTTTACTGTTGGGGATGATGCTTCCAGTGCTTTGGCATTATAAAAAGTTGTTTGTCGTGCTTCTGCAAGTTCCCAGGGGTCGCCCTCGCCGTCTACATCAAAAGCCCACCTGTCGCGCTCGTCGCCGATGAGGTATCTTACAGGAGTTGAGGCTAATGCGCGGGCACTTTCTGTGCCTACTATTGTTAGCATTCCGCCCGGAAAACTTTTTTGCAGAATTGTGTTTGCATTGCTGCTTTTCTTTTTTGTCTGAATTTTCTCCCGCAGTCGTTTGCAGTCATTTAACATTGGGTCAATACGTTGTCTTGAAAAGCTGCGCGCTACACCTAAATCCGGATGAACATACATTGTGGAGCCTGGTGCATTATCAATTATGTAACCTAAACAGTTTAACTGAATTTCAGATTTCCCAACCTGGGAAGGTGCTACAATCGTAATTATACGAACACGTGGGTCAGTAAATGCACGCATTATATCTTTTGAATATGGTGTTCGTGAAGTTCTCCATGGGCCGGCTTCTGAGGCACTCTCTGAACTTATCCAGCGATATTTATCAGCCCATTCATCAACATGCAGTTTTTCCGGCGGTTTTAATAATATGAATGCCCCTTTTATAACCCTGTTTAAATCCTCTATTGCCTCCCTTTCTGTTTTATATTTTTTATTAGGGTCAATCGCTGCTTTCCTCATCTTTTCGCCACCCTGCACGCTCTCTCACTCGTTTTTTAAAATATGACGGGTCATAAGTGTACTCGCTAAGATGTGTTAATATTCGGTTCACTTCATCTTCAATCCGATCCGAAATTTCAGCAGGGTTGTCAAGCTCAGACAAATCTATTGCTAACAGACCCGGAAGCGATAGCAGCATACTTCTTATATAGGCTGCAAATTCTTCCAAAAAGCCTTGAACATCTTCGCTTCTGTGCATTTCTCCTTTTAATTCATCCAATTCAAGTTGAGCCGTTGTTGCTTTTGCCTGCTTTAAACTGATTTCAGCATCAAGTCGAATTTTTTCCTTTTCTTCTAGCGGATTTTTCTTTTTTTCCAACTGTTCTTGTAAATACTCTATGTAACGTTTAATTGTCATTACAAGGTCATAATATCTCTTACCGTCTGCCCCTTTTACAGTTGGCAGTATACCCTCTTGGGTTAACTGCTGTATTCGTCTTACGGAACGGTCAAAGAACTTTGCAATATACTCAACTCTTTTTAAGCCTGATTGCTTTACTTCATCTTGTATTTCTGTATTTACAGTACTTTTTACCACGTCTAATCTCTCAAACTTTTTACGTAACGAAACGCCCTGAAAAATTTCCCCGAAAAAAATATGGAACTTGGGCTCGCGTAGAACCGCAGGAGAAAATTTTGCGTCACAGTACCTTTCAGCCCAAAATCCGCAAGCAGCGCGGATTTTGGGCTTTTGCAACAACAGGCGGTAAGAGGGCGCCTGTTATCGCATTAAGGTGCTGAACGTAAATTTTCTGTGCGTCCTGCGGTGTCTGTGAGCGATTTCTTTAGCTTTTTGGTTCATTTCCTTTATTATCGGCTCAGCTTCCGCTTTCGCCTCTTCATAAGTCAAATAACCTTGCAGCAGTTTTATTTTGATTGTTTCTATTTTGTTTCTGTAATCCGCACCGCCCATAACTTCTTTTTTCCTTTCTATTGCTTGCTGTTATTGAGCTTACGGCATTTTTATTATTATTCAAGTCCTGTTTCAGGGATTTCAAAATCTTTTACAATTACATCTCCCAAACGTTCAGCTGCAGCTCTTGCATCACCTTTCAGGAAAACAAGAACATTTTGATGAACTTTACAAATTTTTCTTGAACATTTGAAGCCGGCTGCCGCACGTAACCGACAGGAGTTTCAAGAATTATTTCGTTATAATATTTAAACCCTGCATTAATAAATATTTGAATTGTATCACCTAAGAAGTTGTAATAATTTCCGTCTTTGTTCCGGACTTCACCGATAACCCAGACGGCAAAGGAATTATTTTTCAACTTTGCATAACATTTATTAATTATTTGTGAATAAATATTTAAGAAAGCCGAATGTTTCATATTTGAAATGTCGTCGGGATTATTAGAATAAACTTCCAAGTTCAGGTAAGGCGGACAGGATAACATCATATCAAATGAGTTATTTTCCAGGGTATCAAGAATTTTGCAGCTGTCGCCGATTATCCATTCAGGCGTATAATCTTTACATATCTCAGCAGCATTTTGAATATTTGCTTCAACCTGTTCCTGCCGCAATTCAATACCGCAATAATTACGTTTGAGTATGCTTGCAACAATTCCCCTTACCGAACCGCCTGCAAAGGGGTCAAGGATTGTATCGTTTTCTTTGCTGAACCAGGAATAAACAAGCTCGCAAAGTACCGGGTCAAAAATGGAGATACCTGCTTTATAAGAATTTTTTAACTGTGTTTCAGTTATATCTATGCGTTTTTCGTGAAGTTTTTGTAAGGATTTAAAAGTTTTATTTCTTCCCAGTTCACTTTTAATGCCGAGTTCAAGCCAGTCATTTTTTCGGTTTTGCCAATCCCCGCTATTTGCTTTGAATATAGAGAAAGGCGGAGCAATAAACAATTCTTTTAAATTAGCTTTTACATAATCATTTTCTTTGGCATCAACGGCACTGTAAATATCTTGAAATTCCTCAGGGTTAAAACCTGTGAGAATTATATCATCATCTGAAAACTGATAATTTTCAAAGATTTCTGCTATAAATTTTTTATCAAGAATTGAAAATTCTGCGATTTTGTTATCTGCAATCATATCAGCATATTCTTCTTCATCAGAAGAATAGTCTTGATAATCAACGGGAACAGAAGTTAGGCCGGCAAGTTTTGCTGCCAATAATCTGCCATGGCCTTTAACTATCATTCCCGAACGGTTTGAAACAGTTATAGGTGCACGCCAGCCGGCTTTAACAAGTATTTTAGCAAGAAGCTGAATTTGTTCTTCCGGATGTGTATTAGGATTAAGCGGATTTGCTTTTAGTTCATCCGCTGCAACAATTTCATCGTATGCACAAAATACCTCTGCATAGATGTTGTTTTCAGATTTTGCTACATTAGCAGTTTGATTTTCAGTCATAGTAAAGCTTCCTTTTCTCGCCGCTGTGTTACGGTGGTTAAGGCGGTGCTTTTACAATGACTAAAAGTAACACGTTCGCAAGGTCGCCAAACTATTGCGAATGTGTAAGCGATACACATATCGCTTTCGCCACTATCTACTTAATACATTTTTTTATTTATGAAATTGTCTAAATGATGTTGAAACCTTTTGTTTAACAGTTCTGACAAACTTTTATCAATATTTTTACGAACGGTTTTATTATCAACCATTTGAGGAACTGAAACTGTTTTGACGGGTTTTATATCTTTCCTGTCGTCACTAAATCTTTCCCAGGGGATTTGTCTTGCGTAGCCTGCTCGCACAGGTGCTAAAAACGGGTTATTGCCTGATTTCCCTTTTAAGATTTTTTGTTCCTGCTTTATTTTCAACTTGATGTTATATTTTTTATTTTTTTTCCCTGCAACCTTAGGGCGGTTTTTGGGTGTCATACCAAAATGCAAAGGAGTTAGGGTTCTGCCCCAATAAATTATTTTAAAGTTTTCAATTTCCGTTCCGGTTGCAAATATTGAACCGGCTTTTTTAAGAGTACTTTTTGATGATTTGCTCTTGGGTGTAATATCACTTTTTTTGATGTTATACACACTACGGACAGCGTCTGCAACTGCACCCGGAGCTCTGCTTTTTATATCTCTGAATGTATATTTAAAAACGTCTGACGGATCATTCAAAGCTGTTTTAATTTTTTCAACCTTCGTGTGAAATTTTTTTAAATCTACAAAAGGATGTATAGCCATTAAGAACCTCCAATCCCCAAACAATTTTCACATTCTAACATTAAACTATTCTGTAACTGTTTTTCAATCCAATTTTATCAAGATTTATACGATTTTATCTGTTAAGGTTTGTTTTTATAATATTTACTGTGATTTTCGTTTTTCACACAAAAAGCTCTTAAAACGAAATGCAGACGCATTAAAAAAGGGAAGCTTTAAGTTTTATCTTGCTTAATTTTATAAATCTTATAGTTTCTTAACAAATCACTAAAAAAAAGCCCCCTGCGCATGTAAAGCGCAAGGGGATATTTTCGGAGGTTATGAAAAGAATTAAGACAAAACTTGTGAAGGAATTTTTGTTAATAACTCTTTATGTACAGGACATAAGACAGGTATTCCTCTGGCATAAAACATTCGGCAGTTATCTATGTCGTCATCAACAGCAAACGAAAAGCAGTACGCATCTTCAATTTTATTCAGCCATTTTTCTTTAACATTCCATGCCGGGGATATATCATCTGCCTGACGCATAAACAAATGGATATTAGAGCGGAATTGTTCCGGCAGATATTGAAATAAATACGCCTCGGTCTGCTTAGATATTTTTTCGGAACGTGCTGTCAAAAATATCACATCATATCCAAGTATCAGGTAGTTTATGACTAGCATCATGCACCAAGCATTTACAGGGCAGCGTTGAACATTTGAATGGAAATAGTCCCATTTTGCAGCTCCGCTTAATTGATTTTTTTTTATCTCATCAAAAATAAACTCTGTTTCACATAATGTGTTATCAATATCTACAATTATTGCATTTTTCTTGTTAGCAGTTCTTTTAATTCGTGTAAACTTATTTAACAGTTTTTTTATATTTACCATTTATATTTCCTCCTTAAACTCTTGCCAGAGTTTTTTTATAGCACTGTGTGTGAAATATCCTCCTCTTTTCTTTAATTTCTTTTTTAATTTTCTTGGAATTTTCCTTTGTGTGAGATTAAAGCTTTCAACAAAATACCTAAATATATTTGTTGTTCTCAAATTAGCTAGCATTTTGTCTACGTCTGATTTCATCAGCATAAAAATATCCTTCCTTAATTTCTCCGTCAAAAATATAGCGGATCAGATACATAATTAAACCTTTTTTGATTAGCAACCCTTCAACTTTTCCTGCGGCATTTATTTGCCGGAAATTGATTATATCACCGATTTTAAAGCTTGTTTCAATATTCATCTGCATAAAAAGTCCTCCTCATCTTTCATAATGTTTAATTGTTTTCTTATAATTCTCTTTATCAAAAAGCGTGGTTTGAACTTTAGGAGTTATTAATTCATACTCTTTTTCAAAGTACTCTAAAATATCCTGCATTGTATCAATTTCAAACTTTGCAGTTTCGCTTTTCAATCTTCCGGCAATAACCCATTTCGGATAAACAGTTTTACGGATTTTTAATTCTCGGGTTATGCAGGTAATAAAGCGTTCTATGGCTGCCTGATTGTATTCTTTCATTACAACCCCCTTTCTACTAAAAAACACCGAGCTCGTCGTGTATAATAAAGTATGCCGGTGTTTTATCTGTTTTCTTGTTGCTTATACGTTTATATTTAGTCTTGTACCTCTCAATCCTCGTAAATTAACAAATACTTTCAGTCGTTTTTTTAGTTTTGCATCGCTTTCCTTAAAAATCCATAACTTTTTCCGTTTTAGCCCAAGTTGTAATGCTGCTGCATCGAGCCGCTCTTTTTTTAATGAAGGGTACAATTTTTCAATCTTATTATCATATTTTTTTATTCTGATGCCTGCAATCAGGATGAATAAACCTATTGATAAAAGCGTTGCGGATGTTTCCATAGTAATCTCCTTATAAAATTTTACTCACTTTCTTGAATAATAATTGTTTTCGGGTGAAAACATTTCAATCCTGCCTCATTTATAAAAGACTTATAACCAAGACTTTCCATTATTTTTTCTTGTTCCGGTATAACCTGAATATAAGCAACGGCCGCTATATCAATATGACATCCGCAACAACATCCTTTTGTCCTTATACCTAAATTGTGTAAATATTTGATTTCTTGCCACAAACACCCGTCAACACCGATATTATTTATAATGACCTGGCATTCATACTGCTGCATATGACTTTCTGTATTACAAAATGCTGTAAAACTCTTCATTCCTTATCTCCAAATTTCATATTTATTGTGTTTTAGCTTATTTTTCAAACTGCCATTCTGCTTAGTCACTTACCCCGAACAGCGCGCGGACTTGGTGGTAACATTTTTCAGCAAATGGTAATAATCCCACTAGTATATGTTCTTTCAAATTTTCAACATCACTATAGGTGTTATGGGCTTTATTAATTTGTGATTCAATACAAATCAGCTCAAGCAGGATGCGGTCAGTGATTGTAGGATAATGATATTCTCCCCAGTACACACAATCATTTCCCGGCCTTGGTGTTAACATTTTATGCCAAATCTTAATAAAACCTTTTTCAACTAATTGTTGTCTTTCTTTAAAAAACTCCAAACCTCTTTGAACTTGACACCCGTTAAATTGCTGGTGGTAAATTATATTGCACTCAATGCCGAACGCGTCAAAAAATTCCTTTTCAATATCTGTTGTCATTGTACTTTCCTTTCAAATTTATATATTTTACAAGTATATTGCGGGTTATATTCTTTCTCAGGTTTTGGGAGTTGATATTCCTTAAAACCTTTTATGCATTCTGGTGGAATTTCCTCCTCAAAAAACAAATCATCAGGATATTTTAAGCACTGATACTTTCCTTCGCTCATTTGCCATGCAGTTTGTGAAAAATATAGGCAATTTTGATGACGTTCAAAATCACTCATAAATCCACTCCTGATCTCTTATTGCCTGCTTCAAACTATCCCCGCAAATAGGTAAGACTTTCCAGAGGATAAATAAAATCAAACATTCTGTCCTGTTTTCACGTTCTACAAACCAGTTATCTACTGCAATACCATTATGCTTGAATTTGATTTTATGGCCGCATTTTGTAATTAAAATATATTCATGCATCAAGGTATTATCAGAAAAATAATGTACCCACTTAACAACAGTAAGTCTTTGTTTTGCCAATTCTGCAAGCATTAGTTCTTCCAGTTTCACAAAGTTTTCCGGCTGTGTGAAGTCGGGATAAGCATCAACAATTACCCCGCCACTTTCAAATGCTGAAATCTCAGCAAGTTCTTTATCTTCGGTGATATTTATTAATGTACTATCTAACATTACCTTGTATGTAGGCTCAATCCCGCAAATCTCGCACAGCGCGAGTGAGTAGTCTTTAACTGTCATCTTGCTTCACCTCCATATTTAATCGTTGCCTAGCCAATTCAAAGAAACTAATATCATTCTCTATTCCCACAAAACTTCTGTTTAGGTTTTCACAAGCTTTACCTGTTGTTCCTGAACCCATACAAAAATCAAGGATTATATCATTTTCGCTTGAGTATGTTTTTACAAGGTATTCAATAAGTGCCAGAGGTTTCTGTGTCGGGTGCAATTTCAGGACCTGCTTGTCCGATGAAAAATCTAATAATTGTGTCGGGTACCTGTCAGTATTTCCGCCTCCGCTAACTTGTTTTGATATTCCATAACAAACTGTTTTGTTTGCAGTGTGAACATATTTAGTATATGAGTTTACAGGCTTATGTCCTGTTGATTTCTGGGGATTATAGGTACATTGTTTTTTATAAAAAACAAGGATTTCTTCAATATTTCTTAACGGCTGTTTTTTAGAATTTAAAAAATTGGTAGGATGAGATTTTTTCCAATATAACTTGTATTTGAACAGGTTCTTTTGGCTGTTTATAAGTTCTGAAGTATAAGGTTCGCAAGAAAATAAAATTATTGGTGTTGTATCATAACAAAGCGGCAATATACAATCCCACATTTCTTTTATGGGGATTATGTTATCCCAGTGACATTTTCTATTTAATTTGTTATATGGAGGATCTGCAATTATTGCATTAAACTTTTGCGAGAAAGTTGGCAGTATTTTTAAACAATCTCCATTAAATATTTTAATACCGCATTGACCGCGGGAGCAGCTTGCTGTTCTCATTCTTTCTCCTTTATAAGTTCAAATTCTATGTCAAAAACTGGCTCTTTAATTTTTAAATCTGTGTCTAAGCCGTCAAATAATCGACTTATGTTAGTTATATAGCCATATAATCGTTTAGTTCTATCATCTTTATTAGGGTAACCAAGACAGAAACAACAAGGAATTCCAGTACCTTTAAACTTGTATTTATTCCATTGTGTATACAATCTTTTATTCCAATAACTATTTGCAACTCTATATTCGTGCTTTTTCTCGCCTGATTTTATCTTCTCAAACCACTCTTTTTTAACGTTGAAGGTTAGCATTGTTTCTCCTCCAGTAATTCAGGATTTTCATATACGTTGCCGATGATTTCAGAATATTTAATCATTGTTGGCACATAAACCCTCTGATAAACTTTATTCAAAATATTCGCAACAGGTAATATAACTACTCTGCCATAATCAATATTGTCAATATCACGAATTTGTGCAACTTTCCCTATAACACCATCTGGAAGTCTGACTAAATCATCAAAGTATACCTGCTTGCCGTTTTTGTCTTTTAAGCCGGTACATTGTCGTACGAGCCAAATCCCCTTACCTAACATTCTATGGTCCAGAAACATCCCATATATAAAATTTGGTCCAATTTTTATACAATCAGACCAAGAGTACATTTTCTTTTGTTCTACAGACCATACTTTACACTTAAGTCTATCTTGCATTTTCTTCCCCTTTCGGTTCAAAAGCCGAACATAGGCATTCTCCATCGTCTATAACTCCACCCCACTCGTGGCAAACCAGTTCCATACTTTCAATTTCACTATGAATACAATTACTGCAATTGCGGATTTCGTCTAAAATCTTTACTGTCACTATTTTGTTTCCTTTCCCCTTAATGTTTCGTATATCTCTTTCAGTCTTTCGCTATAAACCCCGCTTTGTTCATTGACATAAACAGATATTGCAGATAAACACTTGAGCAGATACGTCAAAGGATAAAATATTAACAAAGTAATACAATCTGTAATGCCCAAAAATAATATTAAAATTGTCGAGCTGATAATTTCCTGCAATATAATAAGTTTTGCCGATAGTTTACATAATTTTTCTAACATTTTTCTCCTTTCGCCTTGCTGATGATGTCTAAAATATTTTTGCCTATTTCCGGCACTACTAAATTTCTTAAAACCTGTCTGCAATCAACCCCACTTGATTTTAAGATATTCAAATCATACCCGTAAGCTTTTGCCATTGCTTTTATGTCATCTCGGATAGATGAATAAAAGTCGTTAAATTGTGGAAGCATGATAAAATCAGATGACCAAAAATAATGCCTATCAACCATAAATGTCGGCATTATTAGCGGAGTATAATACGGTTTCACATTCTCAATTACCCATTTGCCTTTGAAAAAAGATTTTAACCAAATAATTTCCTGATAAAGTGTCATATCAGGATATTTAAGTTTTTCATCATAATAACGAGTCATTTGCAATACGGAATGTGTCGGACATGGCGGACTTGCCCAGATAAAATCGTATTCCCTAAAATGTTTTCTTAAATATTCATGCGCATCATCAACAATTACGTTATCATTCGGAAATAATTTTCCATAACACTCTGCAATTTTAGGATTAATTTCGACCGCTGTTATATCGTGTTTATTCCCCCATAACTTGCGGTTCCCGCCTATGCCTGCATAGAGATTAAGTATTTTCATTTATCTTCCACCCCTTTCGCCTCGCTGATGATGTCGAGGTACTCTTTATATTCACACGTTGGACAACTAGCAGGGTAGTCGTCAGCCTCACAATTTTCACAAAATTCTTTTATTGTGTATTTCTCAATCTCATCAAGGGCTTTGTGGTAATGGTTAGCTAAATTTATAACTTCCGGCTCTTGCATGGGTATTACAACACCTCGAGTTAATTTATTTAAGGTATTTTTCAGCTCCTCGCATTCTGCTGTCTTGCGTTGGAGTTGTTTATAGTAACAGTTTGGATTGTTTTTGCAGGCATCAGTTTGTAATGGATACAGTAAGCAATCCATTACAATGCTACCGTTATAATTTTTACACTCGCTCACATCCACGCTGTCTATTATCATTTCTTGTTTATCTGTCATTAGTTACTCCTGCTTATAAATTTTTCTTAATAAAAAAATCCCCGTAAGTTTTGTAAAATCAGAGTATAAAGCTTACGGGAATTTTTTGCTTGTTCATAGTTTATTAACTTTAATAATAAGAGGCTTTTATTTTTTACAACGGAATTACTAAACCGAATGTTCCGCTAACCTCTTGCATATCACACCTCCTTTCTTTTTTGTGCTTCATTTATCCCTAATCTCCAGTTTTTTTATTTTTTCAATTTGCTTTTGGTTTTGTTCTTCGAGCATTTGAATATAATCTTCATATTCTACAATTTGTTCTTTATAGGACTTTGCCAGCAATTGTGACAATGAATGAACTTGTTTTTTTTGAAAAATTGTATTAACGTGTGTTTTTACTGTAGCTGTAGAAATAGTTAACGCCTTTGCACATTCTTTATATGACAACCCTTGTAATAACAATTTCAAAATAACCTTTTCCTGAGGGGTTAAATCAATCGCCTTTGTTGTTTTAATTCTAAGATAGCGCAGTTTTATTCTCAGATTACGTATTGAACCCGGACTAATACCCATTTTTTTTGATAGTTCAAAATCATTCATATTTTTATAATTTTTTCTCAAATATAAAATTTCTGCATCTGTCCAAATATGCTTCATAACCTTACTCCATTTAAAATAACTTAAGCTGTCCTTTTTTATCTATTATCAAATCTGGATTCTGTTCACTGAGCGGATTAAATTTTTGGGCAGCAGGGGAAATGGGATTTAATGCTTTTTTGAAACTATCGTACATAAATCTGTCCTTCCAGTCTTTTCGATAATAGAATAAGGTATTATAAATTCTCCAAGCTTCTAAGCTGAGTGTATTCCCAAAAACAACAGTGCCGCATAAACCAAGAAGTGATGTTTGAATAAAGGTCATATCAAAACATCTTTTGTCAATATCTGTTGCAATAAAATACATTGTTTCCTGCGGATTATATCCTAAATTTTCTAATGTTTTTGCTGCAGCAATTATCATACCGCCGGCACCGGCACAAGGCTCGCAAACCGTAATGTATCCTTTTTCTTGGATTTTTTTTTGACATCATCTTTACACAATGTAATTTGAGCCATAAAATCACTGATGTGAAAAGGTGTAAAGAACTGTCCGGTTCGAGCATTCCCGAAATCAGCCTGCATATAAATTTTGCCTAATAAATCCTGATACCTGTTTTGTTCAAATTCTTGAACAATCATTGCAAGTAATTCCGGGAAAATATCAGGATTTTTATATTTTCTTATGATATTTAAATATTCATTTTCCAGTTCTTCACTTTTATATAAAACATTTGCAAAAGAATTTGCAGTTAATGTCAAAAAATCTGTAAATGTTTCGGATATTCTTCTGCTGGCGCATACTTTTCCTAACTTATTTAAAAATTCATCTTCAAATTTATTCATTTCTTAAAACCTCCTTTTTTGTAATTTCAAAATATTAAATTTATATTTATTGGTATATACCAATAAATATAAAAAGGAGAGTTAATGAATTATTGGTATATACC
>ENA-OPAV01000406-OPAV01000406.1-human-gut-metagenome-genome-assembly--contig:-NODE-406-length-36418-cov-9.193438_pt1 | contig 36418 bp, 34 predicted proteins | sample MGYA00241056_ERZ501428 | MGnify/ENA primary metagenome ERZ501428 (study PRJEB25962, sample SAMEA2042621) | human gut metagenome | biome: human gut; feature: human-associated habitat; material: faeces... | reverse complement strand
CTGACGAAAAATCTGACTGCGCATCTGAGGCACTATGGTTTTTAGAGGTGACCTTAAATGGGGTAAATTCAATATCTGAAAGGATCAGAATAAATGTCCGAAAGCTTCAAAACGGAGAATATTCTCAAAAGAATTTTAAAAGGAATAGGCTACAGCATTATCGCCGAATTTATGTCAATGTTTCTGGTAATATCAATGATCGCAATGAACGGAATGTTCGGCGGCTCGGTCGTGCTTAAAGTAATAATCGGGATATGTACGCTCGTTCTCACGCTCGGACTTTACTTCAACTGGGCGTTCAATGCGGCGAAAAAAGACCGCGATGCCGTGACTTATCACAATATCCCTTATGATAAGTATATGCCCGTGAAAATGGCGGTCGGCGGTCCGATAATTTCTATTGTTATGTATATAATTCTTGTGCTGTCGAAGATAGGCGTTATCCGTGATATGTTCAATTTTTTCCTGCTGGCGGATCTTTTCACCGTTCCTTTCGTTGACAGCTTTACATCGGAAAGGACTATCGAAGTTCTCTCGGTTTGGGGATTGATCGGACTTGGTCTGCTCGTCCTCAGCCAGTGCGCAGTCATTATTTCGACATATATTTTGACATATAAAGATGTGGATATAGTCAAATTTATGTATAAAAATTAAATGTGTATAAATAAATGCAATAATTGTTGTAAAAATCAGCTAAGAAAATGTGCAATTTTTGTATTATGTTCCAATAAAAACGAAAAAATATTTACTAAAAAATTAATATGTGGTATAATATAAAAGAGAAATTTTCGTCATGAATGGATACCATTCAGTTGGGATAAAAAGGGGCTATTATATGTCAGAATCTAAAAAAAGACATTTAAAAACCGTTCAGAATAAGGTTTTGCTTTATTTTATAGTATCGCTTGCAGTGCTGTTGGCGGCGTTTACAGTCATCGTTTATATTCTTGCGAGCATAAAAACGGAAACAAGCAGCATGGTAATGATGAACAATTCCGCCACTGTCATTTCCGATATCGTCAGGGACTATATGTCGCCGAAGCTCGATGCGGTCAGAACCGCCGCAGGTGAAAAGGCGGTCGTTGATTTCCTCGGCGAGGGCGCGGAGAGCGAACAGACGGCAAAGAAAAACAGCAATTTTGAAGCCGTTACCGAAACGCTTTATGATATGACAGTTGAAAATTCAGATGTTTTGTCATCGTGGGTGATATTTGAAAATGACAGAGCGCTTGTTTCCAATGAGGGTGCATATATAGGCATGGAGGAGCTTCAGCTCGACAGCCTTTACTGGTATAACGATATCTCTGTCCGCGGAATGAACGATTATACATACTGCACATCACTTACAGCTTCGCTTATCTACCCCGAAAAGGACGTTGTATCGGTCATTGCCCCCGTTTATTTTTCCGAGAATATCATCGGATATATCGGCATGGATATCGAAAAGTCGGGATTTACAAAGATCATCGAACAGTACACTCTCAGCAGCAGCTGTTACCCGATAATCACCTGCAATTACGGCAGCATCGTTTATTCTCCGTCAAGTCAGGAGTTTGCGAACAGCTATGATATCAACTCTGCTCCGCTGCTCAATATACTTGTTCAGTCATCAGCTCTCGACAGTGGACTGGATAGCTATTCAAACGGTCTTGGCATACACAATAAGACGTTTTTCTTCGTTGATAAATCTGTCGTTCCGAATTGGAATATGGTCATTCTCTTCGATAAAGCGGCAATGGACGGCGGAGTTTACGGCATCTTCACAGGCTCAATAATCGTTCTTGCATGCCTGCTCGTTCTGCTCGGAATATGCGTCAAGAACAAGCAGAAGTATGAATACAAGCTCCTTGATAAGATAACCGAATCGGTCGATAATATTTCCTCGGAAAATTTCAAATATGTTATCGATACATCTGTCGCACCCGACAATAATCTGCTCAAAACGGCGGAACAGCTCAACAAAATTTCGTCAACGCTTGCCGCAAAGAATGAGATAATCATTCAATACAGCCTTAACGATACGCTTACGGGTATACCGAACAGAAACACGCTGTACTATCATCTTGAATCTATCATAAGCAGAAATAAATCGAGCGAAACTATCTCGGACGGCAGATTTGCCGTGATGTTTGTTGACCTCGACAACTTCAAGTGGCTCAACGAGAACCTCGGACATAATTTCGGCGATGCAGTTCTCTGCACATTTGCAACGTTGCTCTCCACTTCACTCAGCAAGATCGGCAGAGTGTTCCGTTTCAGCGGCGATGAATTCATCGTCATTGTCGAATTCGGCGACGATTATCAGAAGATATACAAAGCCATCGACACGATGCAGTCTGTATTCTCCAAGCAGATAAAGGTAATGTCCGACAATATCTACATCAAGTTCTCAGTCGGCGTTTCGATCTATCCCGACGATGATGATTCGGCTGATATGCTGCTTCGTGATGCTGATATGGCTCTCCATAAGGCAAAGGACAGCGGCAAGGACAGAGTTTCATTCTATACGAATGCCGCAAAGCGTCAGCATTTCAGCAAGGCTGCGATCTCACAGCAGATATCCGAAGCGATAAAGAACGGCGAGCTTTACCTCAATTATCAGCCTATCATTTCGAGCGAGACCTGCGATATCCACGGCTTTGAAGTCCTTGTCCGCTGGGACAGTCCTGTTTTCGGACATATACCACCGCAGGAGTTCATCAATGTTGCGGAGGAAACGGGAGATATCGTTCAGATCGGTATGTGGATATTTGAAAGCGCCTGCCGATTCCTCAAAACGCTCTGCGAAAATTACCGCGATGACATCATTATGTCTATCAACGTTTCGCCGATACAGCTGAAAAGAGCGGATTTTCTCGATTCGATAAAGCACGTTATTGAAATAACACAGCTTGACACAAAGAATATCCAAGTCGAGATCACAGAGTCGACGCTCATCGACTTTCTCGATAATGACAACAGCGTTATTGAGGAGCTTAACAAAATGGGAATTTCGCTCGCCCTCGATGATTTCGGAACGGGTTATTCGTCGCTTAACTACCTCAAGAATTTCCCGATAAAGTGCCTCAAGATCGATAAGTCGTTCGTTGACGAGATCAACAACAATAAGCGCGATCAGGCTATCACCGATTCGATAATCGACCTTGTTCACAGCCTTGGTATCAAGACCGTTGCGGAGGGAATCGAAACTGTCGGCCAGTACAACTTCTTAAAGGATATGAAGTGCGACTACATTCAGGGCTTCCTTATGAGCAAGCCGCTCAATGAGGAAGATGCGCTCGAATTCGTTGAACGCTATGATGATCTCCATAAACCCGACAAGTACATTATGGAAGAACACGAAAAACAGCTTGCCGTTGAGCGTGAGGATAAACTCAAACAACAGCAGGCTCAGAAAAAAGATATGCACAGTGAGCTTGTTGACGGAACAATTTCAAAGTAAAATTATCGGTGTAAAGAACACTCTCTTTACACCGATTTCTTTTTTGCAAAGCCGCCGAAAAGCTCCTTTATCCCGATTATGATAATAAAGCCTCCGAAAATTTTGCCGAGTACTACCGAACCGAGACAGTCTGCGGCAAAAGCACCGAGCACGGCGAACGCTGTTCCTGCAATTAGCGAGGGAACTATCTTTTTCCATTCGATAAGCTTGTTCTTCGTGTGGATAATTACAGAGAGAAGCGCGATAGGGATAAAGTAGATAAGGTTTATTCCCTGTGCCGAAAGCTGAGAAAAGCCTGCGAAAAACGTCAGATAGAGTATAAGTATCATTCCGCCGCCGACACCCATAGCGGCGAAAATTCCCGTCAGAAATGCGGCAATATAGCTCAGTATCATTTGAATATCATCCTTCCGCCTGCGATTATAAGAAAAATGCCGAAAAGGATTTTCAGCGGCTTGGCAGGTATTTTTTTGAGAAATATGCTCCCGATGACAGCCCCGACAAGTCCGAACGGTATAAGCGGAAGCGCATCTTTGAAATCGAACGATCCCTTAAAAGTGTAAAATATCACCGAAACGACCGACAGCGGCAGTGTGAGCGCAAGTGAAGTCGCGTGTGATTTTTTCTGTTCTATATCAGCCTTTTCAAGCATCGGCACGGCGATAATTCCTCCACCCGAGCCGAAAAGACCGTTTGCAAAGCCCGTCAGCACCCCCAGAAAAGAATAGAAAATCTTACCTTTTTTCTTCATAGCTTCAACTCCTCAAATGTAATTCTATTTTTTGCCGTAAAAAAAGAAATATTCGCTTTAAAGAAAAATAAAATGCATAAATTACCGATAATTATGTCAGTGTATTAATTGACTTTTTTCCGTCAATGATATATAATTATTATAAGATTTTTCATACGGAGTAAGGTTTTGCAAGATTTGAAAGGAAATCAGATGTCTTTTTATCCACATAATGTAAAGTATAAAGCTTTTACAGCTGTATTTGCCGCTTTAATGCTATGCACGAATTTTTCAGCCTGCAAAAAGGTTTCCGAAGAACCGCGTGATGCGAATATTCAAACAGCGAACAGTGTTATTCTCACCGAAGAAACAACGCAGACAGCAGGAATTACCGGAGAAACTGAGGTCACTGAGGTGGTTTCATCCGTGACAGAAGAAGCACCGAATGAGCCGGAAAGTAAAACAACTTTACAGCAGGAAGAACCCGAAACCGTCACCGAAACAGTAACGGCTGAAAGCGAGCCGCCCGAAGATGATCTCATTGAAAACGAACTGAACGGCGAGAATGTGACTGTCAAGGCTGAAAATGAGCCAACGAAGCAGACAAAGGCTTCGGAAACGGCGACAGAAAAGAAGACCAAGGCTTCGGAAGCAACGACCGCTGAGGGAACTGCTGTGACCGAGCTTACGCTTCAATCGGAAAGTCCTGCCGAAACCGCTTCATACAGCTATGGCACAAACGGTTATTCCGCTCTAAACTACAGCGAACAAAAGGGAATATGGCTATCCTACCTCGAATATTCGTCTGCAATGATGAACAAGTCGGCAAAAGCGTTCCGCTCGACTATCGGCGAGTATTTCGATAATGTAAAGGCATTGAGCTTTAATACCGTTTATGTTCAGGTCAGAGCATTCGGCGATGCTTATTACCGCTCGGAGCTTTTCCCGACGGGTGACCGCTACAACGGGACTATCGGAGCAAAGCTTTCCTACGACCCACTTGAAATTATGGTCGAGGAAGCGCACAGCAGAAATCTTTCCGTTCACGCTTGGATAAATCCGATGCGCCTTATGACCGACAGCCAGCTCAAAAGCCTGTCCGATTCCTACACTATAAAAAAATGGTACAACGATAGCGACAAATGCGGAAAATACATCGTCAAATCGGACGGAAGATGGTATCTGAACCCTGCTTATCCCGAAGTCGAAAAGCTTATCTCCGACGGAATTTCCGAGATAGTTTCGGGCTATGACATTGACGGTATCCAGATCGACGATTATTTTTATCCGACAACGGCGGCTTCGTTTGACAGCGCCGCTTACAATGCTTCGGGAACGGCAAAGAGCCTTTCGTCATGGCGAACGGACAACATAAACGATATGGTAAAGCGAATGAACAAGACCGTTCACAGCGCAAATCCGAGCGTACTGTTCGGCATCTCGCCGCAGGGCAGTGTAAGCAACAACTATGATACGCTTTATGCCGACGTTAAAACATGGTGCAGATCGACCGACTACTGCGACTATATTCTTCCGCAGGTCTACTTCGGGTTTGATAACGCCGCACTGCCGTATGAAGAAACTATCGCACTCTGGAGCCGTATGACTTCATCGGGTAATGTGAAGCTTGTTATCGGACTTGCAGGCTACAAGATCGGTGCGGCTGACGCATATGCAGGCACGAACGGCAAAAACGAGTGGATAAACAATTCCGACATAATTTCAAGGCAGATGAAAGCCGCCAAAGATCTTGGCAACTACGGCGGCGTTGCTATATTCAGATACGGTTCGATATTTGAACCCGATTCATCGGTTGCAAAGCAGGTCAAAGCTGAACTTGCAAACATAAAAAAATAAATGAGGGAATACTATGAAATTCCAAAAGCTTATTTCGCTGATAATGTCGGCAGTCATGGTCGTAATGCTCTGCTCAACGGCTGTATTCGCGGCTAAAAAGGGAGTCGCTCTTAACAAGACTTCCGCTTCGGTCATGGTAGGGAAGAGTATAACTCTCAAACCGACTGTAACAGGTGTAAAGAACTACACTTTACAGTGGTCAACAAGCGATAAAACGATAGCTACCGTTACAAAATCGGGTAAAGTCACTGGTGTAAAGGCTGGTAGCGTTACAGTTACTGTTAAGATCAAGGATACGAAATACAAAGCTTCCTGCAAGGTGACGGTCAAAAAGTCTGCATCGTCAGGCTCTGATACAGCGAAGAATACGATATCTTCTTCGGGTGATGCACTTGATTTTGTGAAAAACATAAAGATAGGCTGGAATCTCGGAAATACGCTCGACTGCACGGGAAGCTGGATAAACGGTGATCTTGCTCACGAAACAGCGTGGGGAAATCCAAAGACTACCGAAGAGATGATAAAAGCCGTCAAAAAGGCAGGCTTCAATGCAGTTCGTATTCCTACAAGCTGGGGCGAGCATCTCGACAGCAAAAACAATATTAGCAAGCAGTGGCTTGACCGAGGTCAGACGGTTGTTGACTATGCTTACAAAAACGATATGTATGTCATTCTCAATACTCACCATGAGGGCTGGTGGTTTGTTCCGAGCAAGGACAGCAAGGAAACTTCCGAATGTTTTACATCGATATGGAAGCAGATATCGGAACGCTTCAAGGATTATGACGAACACCTTATTTTCGAGGGACTCAACGAACCGAGAACCGAGGGCAGCGCAAAAGAATGGAGCGGCGGAACGGCAGAGGAGCGTAAAGTCATCAACAAATACAATAAGCTTTTTGTCGAAACCGTCAGAAAGAGCGGTGGAAACAACAAGCTTCGCTATCTTATGATAACTCCCTATGCCGCAAACTGTGACGGCGCGGCAATAAACGAGCTTGAAGTTCCCGATGACAGCCGTGTTATAATCTCGGTCCATGCATATCTGCCTTACGATATGGCACTGAACACCGGTTCAACAGTTTCAACTTTCACCGATAATGATAAGAAAGTGATCGATTCGATGCTCAAAGGACTGAGCGATAAATTCATCAGCAAGGGGATCCCCGTTATCGTCGGCGAATTCGGTTCTCTGAACAAGAAAAATGACGATGAAAGAGCAAAGCTTGCAAAATACTATGTTTCGGCTGCGAAAAAGGCAGGCATTCCATGCTTCTGGTGGGATAACGGAAATGACAGCAGCTCGGGCGAAGCTTTTCTTTTGCTTAACAGAAATACGGCAAAAATGGAACATGATAAAATAGTAAAGGCTTTGATGGAAGGCTTGAAATAATACATAAACGGTGCAGTTTTTAAATTTATACCAAACACCATTTAAAATTTGGGAAAAATCAAGCCGACAATCTCGCATATATAGGATTTCGGCGCAGATTTTTTCCTGTATTTTATTGGTGTTTAGTATTAAACTGCACCGTTTTTATTTGCGTTAATTTGCCGTAAACCCTTGATTTAAAGCGAAAAATAGTATATAATAGCTATTGTATTGATTTTTTGAAACTGTTTTTACGGAGGTCAGATATGGCGGAAATTTCAGAAATAAAATCTTCCGATTATGCCATTGAATGTAAGGAGATCACGAAAACTTTCGGTACGGTCGTTGCGAACGATCATGTCGATCTCTCGGTAAAATATGGCGAAATACTCGCTTTGCTCGGCGAAAACGGCTCGGGCAAAACTACGCTTATGAATATGCTCTCGGGCATCTATCACCCCGACAGCGGCTCTGTCAACGTTCTCGGCAAACACGCCGTTATCAATTCGCCTGCGGATTCGATAGCGCTCGGAATAGGAATGATACATCAGCATTTCAAGCTTGTCGAAGCGTTCAGCGCACTTGACAACATCATCGCAGGAACGCCCGGAAAGCTGAAAAAGCGTTCCGCTCTGCGTGAAGATATTTCCTCAATAAGCAAAAAGCTCGGTCTTAACGTTGACCTTAACAAAAAAATATACAATATGTCCGTCAGTGAAAAGCAGACGGTCGAGATACTTAAGGTCTTATACCGAGGTGCGAAAATACTTATCCTTGACGAACCTACGGCTGTTCTCACTCCGCAGGAGACCGAGAAGCTTTTCGATATGCTCCGCATAATGCGAAGCGAGGGCTGTGCGATAATCATTATCACGCACAAGCTCAACGAAGTCATGGCGATAAGCGACCGCGTTACGATCCTGCGTAAGGGCAAGTCGGTCGAAACTGTGCTTACGGCTGAAACGAATGAGAAAAAGCTCACCGAGCTTATGGTCGGCAAGCCTGTCAGCCTTTCTATAGAGCGTCCCGAGCCTATCGACCCGAAGCCTCTTCTCAACGTTTATCATCTCTCCGTTGACAAGCCTGACGGAACTGTCGCACTCGAAGATGTTACGTTCGATATCTATTCGGGCGAAATTCTCGGCGTTGCCGGTGTTGCGGGCAGCGGTCAGAAAGAGCTTTGCGAAACCATTGCAGGTCTCAACGGTATCCGTTCGGGCGCTGTGCTTTACAATAAGGAAAACATCATCGGCAAGTCCGCAAAGGAGATCATCGAGCTTGGTATAAGCATGAGCTTCGTCCCCGAGGACAGACTCGGAATGGGTCTTGCTTCATCAATGGGCATGACAGGCAATATGATGCTCAAATCCTACAGCAAGAGCAAAGGTCCGTTCATCGACAAAAAGCCTGCGCGCGAGCTTGCGGAAAGGCTTATCAAGGAGCTTGACATCAAAACTCCGTCAACGGAGATCCCCGTAAGAATGTTGTCGGGCGGCAATGTGCAAAAAGTTCTTCTCGGACGTGAGATCGAATCCGCACCGAGCCTGCTCATAACGGCTTACCCCGTTCGAGGACTGGATATCAATTCGTCATATACGATATATGGACTTCTGAATGAGCAGAAGAAAAAGGGCGTTGCAGTTCTTTTCATCGGCGAGGATCTGGACGTTCTGCTCGAACTTTCGGATAAGATAATGGTACTTTGTCACGGCAAGGTAACGGGCATCGTTGATGCAAAAACAGTTACAAAGGAACAGCTTGGTCTTATGATGACAGGCTCAACAGCAGAGGAGGTACTTGGAAATGGCTGAACAGGCAGTACAGAACCGTGAAAAATTCCGCATAAGAATTTCCAAGCGTGCAGAGGTCGGAACGAAAAAAGCGGTTCTTTTCCGTGCGGTCTCGGTCGCTGCGGCTATCATCGCAGGCGGACTTTTTATCCTTTGCATCGGCTACAACCCTTTCTCGGTCTATGGAACTATCATCAAGGGCGCATTTAGCACCTCAATGGCATTTCAGGCGACCGTTAAGGTCATGATACCGCTTCTCATTTCGTCACTCGGCGTAACGCTGGCGTTCAAGATGAAGTTCTGGAACATCGGTGCAGAGGGACAGATCATCGCAGGTGCGATATGCGCATCGTATTTTGCACTTTTCCATGCCGATCTTCCGCATTTTCTTCTTATGATAATAATGTTTGCAGCAGGTATTATCGGCGGCGGTCTGTATGGACTTATCCCTGCATTTTTCAAGGCGAAATTCGGCACGAACGAAACGCTTTTCACGCTTATGCTCAACTATATTGCACTTTATGTTATAGTATGGCTTCGTGACGGTGCTTGGGCTGACCCCGAATCGGGCGGCTTCCCGAAGATCGCACGTTTTGTTTCAAATGCACAGCTCGACAAGGTAGGCGGCATACAGGTCGGCTGGATAATCGGTTTGATACTTACCGTTATCGTGTTTATTTACCTTAAATATACGAAGCACGGCTACGAGATAAGTGTTGTTTCCGAAAGCCACGCAACTGCACGCTATGCAGGTATGAACCCGAAGAAGATCATGCTCCGCACGATGTTTCTGAGCGGTGCGGTCTGCGGCATTGCAGGAATGGTTCAGGCTACCGGTTCGGATATGACCCTTGCGACCTCCGTTGCAGGCGGTGTTGGTTTTACGGCTATTATCGTTGCTTGGCTCGCACAGCTTGAACCGATAGCAATTCTTATCGTTTCCTTTCTTTTCGCCGTTCTTGAAAAGGGCAGCAGCGTTATGCAGTCAACGTTCGGACTTTCGACCTACTGCGCAGACGTTCTTCAGGGAATTATCCTGTTCTTCGTGCTTGCCGGCGAGTTCTTCATTCGATATAAGTTCGTTGTAAACGGAAAGGAGCGTAACTGATGGATATGTTTATCAACTTTCTCGTTGCGGCAGTTCTAGCAGGCGCTTCGCTTCTGTACGGCACTGTCGGCGAGATAATCGATCAGAAATCGGGTCATCTTAACCTCGGCGTTGAGGGTATGATGGCAATAGGTGCGTGTGCAGGCTTTATGGCAGGCTACCGCTCCGACAGCCTTGTTATTGCGATAATCGCAGCGTTCCTTTCGGGTGCGGCGGCTGCACTTATTTACGCTGTTCTGACGGTAACATTTATGGCTGACCAGAATGTTACGGGTCTTACGCTGACAATTTTCGGCTGTGGACTTTCCAATTTCATCGGTGAATACAACATCACACGTTCGGAAACGGGCAACCTCAAGCTCCCCGAGCATATCATGTCGCAGCTCAGAAACATTCACATTCCCGTTCTGAGTGATATTCCGGTTGTGGGAAAGCTGCTTTTCTCCTATAATATATTTATCTATCTTGGCGTAATTATTGCGATAATAGTGTATATTTATCTTTTCAAGACAAAAACGGGACTTAACCTGCGTACTATCGGTGAAAATCCTGCGGCTGCCGATGCGGTCGGAATCCACGTTGTCCGCAGCAAGTACATCAACCTGCTTATCGGCGGCGGTATATGCGGAATAGGCGGAGCTTACTGCTCAATGGTAGTCTGCGGCGGCGTATGGATGAGCAACAGTGTAAACGGAATGGGCTGGATATCTGTTGCGCTTGTTATCTTCGCAGCGTGGAGTCCGCTCAAAGCTATCGGCGGAAGTCTTGTTTTCGGCGCATTCAGCGTTCTGAAATACTATATGCCGAAGTCGGTGATAACGCTTCCGAACGCATTTTACGATATGCTCCCGTTCGTTATCACGGCGCTTATCCTCATTATCACATCGGTAAGAAAGAACAAGGGCAGAATGCAGCCTGCATCCTGCGGTGTGAATTATTTCCGTGAGGAAAGATAATGATCCTGTGAAAAAAATGTCGGAACTGTTCTTTATTTCGAGGGTATTCTGTTGTAAAGGAGCAGACGGTGGTTCGCAGGGGAGTTGCACTTACGAATTTTGTTATGTGTAAAAGAATATAATTTTATACTAAACACCATTTAAAATTTGGAAAAAATCAAGCCGACAATCTTGGATATATGTGATTTCGGCGCAGATTTTTTTCTGTATTTTATTGGTGTTTAGTATTATCACCCGAAAGATTAAATTTTCTTTCGGGTGATTTTTTGCAGCTATTTATTCAATCGATGTTGCATAGCAGATATGCGAACGAAGTGAACATATCTGCTATGCAAGGAGAGTTTATGTTAGGAAAACAGAATAAGCGCAATTCACATTTTTTAGGTTTACGAAACTGATTTCTCATATTTCGTTTTCCATTTTTGTATGTGAATTGCGCTTTTTGGATTTGTTGGTAATTACGCTATTGCAGCTGACATTATGCTGTTAGTTTAGGGAATTTCGCTTTCTGCTAAATGTCAAATTGACCTGCGACAAGGGACTCTGTCCGGTACACTCTCCTCTGCGCATCTGTTAACGGTACCGAGCAGTAAGTTAACAGCTCGACATAAAGTGTATACGAACTTCCTGCAGGGGTTCCCTGCCCCACGCAAGCTGTGCTTAACTTGATCGGCATTTGGCTTCACTATTTTGGGGAATATTTGTTTATTCCCACTTTTTCAATGTCTTTTGCATATAAGACCTTATATCAAAACCGTATATCTCATTCAGCTTTTCCGAACGGCATACATTCTCCGACGAATCGAGTATCTCCGTCCTGCCCTCGTTCATCACCATTATCCTGTCCGAAAGCTCGGCGGCAAGGTTGAGGTCATGGAAAACACCTACAACGCTTTTTCCGTCTGCCGCCCAGGCTTTGAGCATTTCGATAAGCTCTATCTGACGTTTCAGGTCGAGGTGGTTCGCAGGCTCGTCAAGGAAGATTATCTTCGGCTCTTGCGCGAATGCTCTTGCAAGAAGAACTCGCTGGAGCTGACCGCCCGAAAGTTCGGTTATAACGCTGTCTGCGATGGGGAGAGTATCTGTTTTTTTCATATACTCCTCTGCGGCGGCTTCATCGGCTTTATTCGAGCCGAAGCCTTTGCTTTTTGCGTATCTTCCGAGTGCTACAGTTTCACGGACGGTAAAATCGCTGTACTCGCCGCCTGCGCCCGTCTGCGAAAGAAGTGCGGCATTCGCCGAAAGCTCCTCACGGGACATTGAGCGTATCTCTTTTCCGCCGATGAGCGCACTGCCTGACTTATAGGGGATAATTCCGCACAAAGCACGCAGGAGCGTTGTTTTTCCACAGCCGTTCGGCCCCGTTATTGAAAGTATCTCTCCGTCTTTTACTGAAAAGCTCACATTTTCTACAATAGTATCATTTCCATATCCGCAGGAAAGTTCTTTTACTTCGAGCATAGCTTCACTTTCTCCTTTTAAAGAAAACCGCTGCGAAAAACGGCGCGCCAATGAGCGAGGTTATGACCCCGACAGGAAGCTCGTTCGGAACTGCAAGCGTTCTTGCCGCAATGTCGCATACCGTCATAAACGCACCGCCGACAAGCGCTGTCATCGGCAGGAGGAGCTTATGCTTCGGGCCGAAAATTTTCCTTGTGATATGCGGAGCGATAAGGTCAACAAATCCGATAACTCCTGCGAAAGCGACAGCCGTTCCCGAAAGCACGGACGCAAGCACAAGCAGTATCGTCTTGGCGGCAGAGGTGTTCACGCCTATCGACATCGCCTGTTCATCGCCGAACGTCAGCAGGTCGAGCTGTTTTGAGTTAATCATAAATACGGTGAAGCATACCGCAAAAACTGCGAGCAGAACCGCCGAATATCCGAAGCCTCTTCCTGCAAAGCTGCCGTTCTGCCACTTGATGAGCTGGCGGTATCTTTCGTCCGAAAATGTCGCCATAAGGCTTACCCAAGCACTTATGAAAAGCGAAAGCACCATTCCCGTTAGGACTACCGTACTGCTTTGCAGGCTTCGGTCGAGCCGCCGTGCAAAAGCTACCATTATAAACATCGTTGCAACTGCAAATATCGCACCGCCTGCTGCTGTCGAGTAGCTGCCGAAAAGCGAAAAACCCGTGACAATGACAAGGCTCGCACCGAGTGATGCGCCGCTTGAAGTTCCGAGCGTGAAAGGGGAGGCGAGGGGATTGCGGAGAACCGACTGGACAGCTGCACCGCTGACGGAAAAAGCCGCCCCGACAATAAAGCCCAGAACCACCCTCGGAAGTCTTATCCCTGCGATTATGCTGACCTCGCCCTCACTGACATCGCTCGGGAGCGGAACGCCGAAGAACGCATTTTTTATTGCCGCAAAAATATGAAGCGGTGATACCGTGACACTTCCCACGCATATTCCAATGACGAGGGAAGCGAATGCACAGAGTATCACCGCCGTTATTTTTGCTGTTAAGTTAAGGCGCTTCACCCTGCGTTAAGCTGCAAGGTCAGCTGCGGAACTGCAGGCTGTAACGTTTGCATTTTCGCCATAAACGTCGGGGTAAATTGCAGATGCGATCTCGTTGATGCCGTCAACAACGTGCTGAGATGCACGGCTCGTTTCGTTTGCACCTACCTGATAAACCTCGCCGTTCTTTACAGCTGTGAGAACGTCCCAACCCTCTCTTGCTGTGATCTCGTTGAAGTCGTAGCCGTCATAGGCAACGCTTGTGAGGATAACATCGGGGTCAGCTGCGATAACAGTTTCATCGGAGTTGGATATCCAGCCCTCTTCGCCGCCGTAGATATTCTCTGCGCCGACAAGCTCGATGATCTCGTTGAGGAATGTGCCGCTGCCTGTTGTGTAAAGGTAAGGAGCTGCGCTTATTTCAAAGTAAACGGACTTCTTTTCGGTGATATTTGCAGCCTTTGCGGAAATATCGCTGATGCAGCTGTCGATAGTGCCGATGAGTTCATCGCCCTTGTCGGAAGTGCGTGTGTAAGCTGCGAGGAAAGCGATGTCGTCCTTGATGCCGTCAAGAGAAACAGCGGACGGAATGTAAACAACGTTTGTGCCTGCTGCTTTAAGTTCAGCATAAGGGTCGGTGTCGCCGTTGTCGGAAATGCCGTTGATGATGATAACATCGGGAGCAAGGGCAACGAGTTCTTCTGTGTTGAGGTTGTAGAAATCAAGTGTGCATACAGCAGGATCAATGCCCCCAACGTCAGCGGAATACTTGTCTGCCGCGATGATCTTGTCAGCAAGTCCAAGTCCTGCGAGAATTTCCGTTACGGACGGAGCTGCGGAAATGATAGTGTTGATCTCTGCGGGAACTTCAACAAGGTTGCCCTCGCGGTCGATAACGCTGTCAGCATCGGCAGCTTCGGCTGTTGTTTCTTCTGTTTCAACTTCTGTTTCGTTTACAACGGTTTCAGCCTCTGTGATCTCGGAGGTCGTGATCTCTCCGCCGTCGGGGGTGGAGTTTGCATTTCCGCAGGCTGTCATCGAAACGGCAAGAATACCTGCAATAGCGAGGGATAAGAGCTTTGACTTTTTCATTTAGAACTTCCTTCCTTGGCAAGCACAGCTTAAAATGTGCTTATATCGTAAATATTGATTTTTTAACGTTAAGAGTATAGCACCGTTTCGCGGTTTTGTCAATAAAATACAGAACGAATTAAGCAAAATTTAAGATTTTTAAGAAATTTTAGTGCTTTGGGGGTTTTATTTTGTAAAAAAGTATGCTATAATATTTTTATCTGTTTATAAAGTTATAAAGGAATGCGAATTTTTGAAAGGACGAACCGCAGATGTCACGAACCAATAAGAAATTTTCCGCCTTTTCCGTTGCGGAGATAATATTGATAATACTTCTCATTGCCGTTATCGCAGCAATGATATTCATAGGCGTTGTTTTTCACAAGGACAACACTGCCACAAGCGTTTTCGGCTACTGCTTTTACCGAACAAAAGCCGTGAATATGGAAACGAGCATACCGCAGGGAACGATAATCGTTGCCAAGGAGTCGGAGAACGATTCCATCGAAGCAGGCAGCGTTATCCTCTGTAAGATCGGCGAATATACTGTTCTGACACGTGTTACCGAAGTGCAGGACGGGGCTTACATAGTAAAATTTGACGTTGCACCCGATAACGAAACCTTCCGCGTGGAAAAATCCGCTGTTATCGCAAAGGCTGTATGGCAGCTCGAAGCGTTCGGAAAGTTCATCGACTTCGCCACAAGCACGGTCGGAATAATCATCGTGCTTATCATTCCGCTTACTATTATAATAGCAGTTCAGGTAGTCCGCATAAACAGGCTCAAAGCGCTTGAACGTGAAGCCTCTTCACTCGATGATATCGATGATGTTATAAATTCGCGCAGAAAGGAAGAAGCTCCTGCCGTAACCATTACAAAACCGAAGTTTGAAGATGAAGCGCCCGAACCCCGCCGTCCGGAAAGAAGCGATGGATCTCCACTCGTTGTAAGACGTCCGAGAAGCCGTGATTTCGATTTTGATGAGGACGATCTGCGCCCGAAGTCGCGCCTTACCGTTGACAGCAACGGCAGAGCCGATTTCGTTGCCGAAGAAAAAGAACCCGTCCGTATCCCCGAGAACGAAACGCCGAATGAACGCCTTGAACGCATCAGCGGCATTGCAAAGCACACATCTCCCGTCAGCGCATCTGCGAAAGCTTCATCGGGCAGCGAACCTGCTTATGCCGCCGCTCCCACAAGGATAACCGCAGATGCAGTGCGCAGCTCCGAGGGCGAACGTGTTGTTTTCACTCCTCACGTCAGCAATGTTATCCCCGACAGCCTTGCAAATATTCAGGAAGAAGCTGCCGCAAAATCGGGATTTGACGAAAGCGTGAAGAATTACTTCGAGAAAAACGACAAGCCGACTGTTTCCGCAGAGGAAAAGCCTGCTGCCGAAGCAGTTTCCACTATCCCCGAAAACGCAGTAGTTCCGAAAGAAAATATCGCTCCCGTAAGAAAGAAAAAGAGCAGCAAAACGCTCGAAGAGCTTATGAGCATCATTGATGCCGAGGAAACAAAGCTGAAAAAATAACTGGGAGCATTGGATAGAAATGGTCTTTTCAAACCTTATATTTATATATGTTTTTCTGCCGCTTTGCCTTGTGTTTTACTATTCGGCGAGGTCGGCAAAGCTGCGAAACCTTGTGCTTGCACTGTTTTCGCTCGCATTTTATGCATGGGGAGAACCCGTGTGGGTGCTGCTGCTCATTTTCAGCGCAGCCGTTGACTATTTTAATGGGCTTTTTATCGAAAAATGCCGCGTGCGAAAAAAAGGGCATCCCGTGCTTGGCGTGGTTTTCTCGCTCGTTGTGAACCTCGGCATACTTTTCGTGTTCAAATACAGCGCATTTTTTATTCATCAGATAAATCTTCTGACGGGACTTTCGCTGCGTGAGCCGACGTTTTCGCTCCCGATAGGAATTTCATTCTATACGTTCCAGACTATCTCCTATACGGTCGATGTTTACCGCGGAAAAGTCAAGGCTCAACATTCGTTTTTGAGCTTTTTGCTCTATGTTTCGATGTTCTTTCAGCTCGTTGCAGGTCCTATCGTCCGATATGAAAGCGTTGCGGCTGAGATAGACGAACGCAGAACGACCGCAGAGGACTTCAACTCGGGACTTATCCGTTTTATATGCGGACTTGGAAAGAAAGTTATCATCGCAAACACGGTCGGTCAGCTTGCCGCAAATTCGCTTGCATTTGAGAAAGCTCCTACCTCGGTCGCAGCCGCTTGGTTCGGCGTTGCAATGTTCACGCTGCAAATTTACTTTGATTTTTCGGGCTATTCCGATATGGCGATAGGTCTTGGAAAAATGTTTGGTTTTCATTTCCCCGAAAATTTCAACTACCCGTATATTTCACGCTCGGCAACGGAGTTCTGGCGAAGATGGCATATCTCGCTCGGCTCGTTCTTCCGTGACTATGTTTACATTCCGCTCGGCGGAAACCGCAAGCATCAGATACTCAACCTCGCAATAGTATGGTTTCTCACGGGACTCTGGCACGGCGCAAGCTGGAACTTCATTATATGGGGTATGGGCTTCGGTGTGCTGATAATCCTCGAAAAGCTTTTTATGCTGAAGGTTCTTGACAAGCTGCCGAAGTTTTTCTCGCATATTTATGCGCTTTTCTTCATACTTATCGGCTGGGCAGTGTTCTATTTTACCGACCTCGGTCAGCTCGGCTCCTGCCTCGGCGCGATGTTCGGCTCAGGCGGTATACCTCTTTATGATGAAGTCACGAAGTCGGCACTTATGAGCAACCTCTACCTTATTATCGCGGCAGTAGTTCTTTCAATGCCAATTTCACGCCTGCTCGATGAGGAAGTCCGTCACATCGAGCGCAAGTCGGGCGGAGTATTCGCCGTTTCAAGTGTTATCCGAACGGTGCTTTGTATCGCACTGCTCGCCGTTTCGTCGGTAATGCTTGTCGGTCAGACCTATAACCCGTTCCTCTATTTCAGATTCTGACGTTTTTATGACGAATCAACAAAGCTTTTGGCAAATTGACAAAATTATACGGAGGTCATCATTATGAAGAAGATCATCATTTTTACATCTGCCATACTTATTATGCTTTGCTGTCTTTGTTCCTGCGGCAATGCTGCGAAAAATGCGGATATAACCTCGGAATGGAAGATAGAGCAGATGACGGTCAACGGAAAAACTGTGTCCGGCGCATCGCTGCAGCTCGACTCCAATGGACCGAAATTTTTCTGCACAGACGGGAAGAATGTGACTTTTACGCTGAACGGCAAAACGCATAATGGAACTGTCACAGAAAACAACGGAGTATATCTTATTGCTTTCGATGATTCGGCAAAGGAGATGGAGGCAAGGATCGGGAACGGCAGACTTGTCATGAAAATTAAGGATTCCGATACGATAGAGCTTATTTTTAAGCTGAAATGAGTTTTCACATATATTTTTACTCAAAAAGGATAATCGCAAATGAGTTCAAAAGACAAAGGATCTTCGCTCGAAAAGAGAATAGAAGCCGCAAAGGCTTACAAGAAGAACGTTAAGCTTTACAATAAAATAAGCATCGCGGTGATACTCGGCGTGATCGCAGTAACAGCAGTATTGCTCGCTGTCCTGCCTCGTCCGAAAACCTCCGAACTGGAAAAGCGTGAGCTTGCTCCCATGCCCGAATTTTCGGCTAAAGCGCTGTTCAGCGGCGAATATTTCAGCGGGATCGCGGAGCATTTTTCCGATACTGTTCCGTTCCGTGAACAGCTTGTTGTGCTGAATTCGCGCATGAAAAAAGCAATGGGAATAAGCTCTCCGACTTTCTACGGTGCGGTCGATATCGTTGCCGATGATGAGGGCAATTCGCTTGAAGAAACTCCCGTCCAAAACGAGCCTGTGCAGACAGAACCTGATGTTCAGCCGACAGTACCTGCTGCTGATAATGTGCCGCAGGAAAACGAGAATGCGGTAACGGAAACCTCTGCCGTTACTGAAAAGACCGAATCGGAAACAACCGGAATTGCCGACTTCTCAAATAACGGCATCGTCGTTGACGGCGTAAAAATGTACGGCGAGGACGCAGGCGTTATGCTCTTCGGCGGAAACAAAAAGCAGGGCGCGCGTTATGCCGATATAATCAATAAGTATAAGGCTTCGCTCGGCAATGTCAATGTCTACAATATGGTAGTCCCGACTTCGGTCGAGTTCTATCTCCCGAAAAAATACAGCAAATATTCTTCCTCGGAAAAGGAATCGATAGACTATATCTATAGCTGCCTTTCGCCCGATGTTACCCCGATAGACGCTTATTCCAAGCTTGAAGAGCATACCGACGAGTATATCTACCTGCGGACAGATCACCACTGGTCGCCGCTCGGCGCATACTATGCTTATACAGCTTTCTGCGAAGCACTTGGAATGGAATATCACCCTATCACGGACTATACCGAAAAGGTCAAGGAAGGCTTTGTCGGCTCGCTCTATGGCTATACGAACGATATCACCCTCGCCAATGCCCCCGAGCAGTTCCATTACTTCCTGCCGCCCGATGTGACCTACTCCGTCCAGACCTACTATTATGATACGCTTGCACCGAAAAACGGCGGCGCACTTTTCCATGAGTATGTCGAGGGCGCAAACTGCTACGGAATGTTCCTCGGCGCGGACGCTATCCATACGAAGATAACAACAAGCACCCAAAATGGCAGGAAGATAGTCGTTTTCAAGGAGTCCTACGGCAATGCCTTTGTGCCGTTCCTCGTCAATAATTTTGAGGAGATCTACGTTATCGATATCCGCTATTTCGGCACGAACGCAGTCAACTATATCAGGAAAATAGGTGCGACCGACGTTCTCTTCATCGATAACTGCTTCGCCGCAAACACTTCTTCTCTGATAAAGCATATCGAGGACCTCTACAGCTCACCGACAGGCTCGGTAGTCACGACCGTTACGAAAACCGAAACAACTCTGAGCGAAACCACAGCTTCGGGTGGCAAAAAGAAAAAAGACAAGAAAAACACCGAGCAGACCACCGATGAGAAGAAAACCACCACTCAGAAAGATAAAAAGACGGCTGTAACGACCGCTCCGCCGAAAACGGAAACGGAGAGCGTTACGGCAACGGGAAATTAATTAATGCGTAATGCGTAATTCGTAATGCGTAATTATTTTGCTCCGTTATTTTTTCGAATTGCACACTAAATTTGCATTTGAATTTCTTATACAAACCGACCCCGAGAAAATATTCTTTCTCGGGGATTTTTGTTGTCCAAATGAAAATGAATTTTACAATATGTAAAATATACTTGACAAACTGTAAAATATATGCTATTATAAATCTGTCGGAGGTGATAGGGTGGCAAAGAATCTTAAACTCAAATCCGCAAGGGCGGCTCTCGATATGTCACAGCAGACGCTTGCCGAGAAATCGGGCGTTTCAAGGCAGACCATAAACGCGATCGAAAAGGGCGACTACAACCCTACGCTTAATCTTTGTATAGATATCTGCAAAGCATTGGGGAAAACACTTGACGAGATCTTCTGGGAGGGTGACTGATATGAAAGAAACTAAAAAGGAAAGAAATTATGTGACTGTTTTCAGCGACTACGGGCTGGACGAGCGACAGCGGAGCAAAAGCGAAAATATCGGTTTCCGATGCTTTCGTGAGCTCTATATCACTTCGCTCACAATGACGGTCGTGTGGTACGTTATAAGCTGTGTTGTTGATACAACTATTCCTGTCGTGATAGTCGCAGGCAGCTATTTTGCGGCGGCGATAGTCTGCTACTGCATATACGCTCTCCGTGCAGCGAAAGCGGGAGTTATCAACGGGATCACGGCTTTTTCATTCTCAACGGGAAGTCTTGCAAAAGCAATTTTGACGGCTTTATTTGCTATTGTTTTCGGTTTGGGTGCAGGTCATCTTATCTCCGCTTCGGACAAAATGACGGATTGCGTTGTTCTTGCCGTGCTGTGTGCAATGATTTCCGCAGAAAATTTCGTGCTTTACTTCTGCGGATTGAAAAACAACAAGGTGCTTGATGAACAGAACAAGGAGGAAGAATAATGGCTAACGATAAAAACGCATTATCGGGAACTATCTTTGATGAGGCAGGCTATGACGAAATGCAGAAGTCCGAAAATCACGAGATAGGCTGCAAACTTTTCAAAGCGATGTTTTTTGTTGTGCTGGCTGCAGCGCTTATATTGACGATGGTTTGCGGCAATGCCAACGATCTTTGGGGCATGGCAGTTTCACTTGCATTATTTGCCGTTGTTTTTGTATTTTATATCATATATGCCTATATGACTGCTAAAAAGGGAATAATGAACACCAAATTTGCAAAAGGCTGGTCGGCAAAGTGGATTATACCTACTTATATAGTTCTGGAAGTTGTAGTAATTACCCGAATTTTTCATTCGGAGCATGAATTGAGTGATATTGCCCTTATTATCCAGTGGCAGATAATCATTATCAGCTGTATTTCAATGTCGCTCTGCGCAATGAAAAACAACCGTGTTCTGAAAGCACAGCTTGAAGATAATGAAGCGGACGAATGAAAAGCTCCCCTATAATATTATAATAAATCAGCATAAATTGTGATTATGAACAATTTATGCTGATTTTTTACTATTTAATATAGAAGAATGTCTAAAAATTACTAAAAATATAAAATTAATATGAATTTATATTGACACTGTCGAAAATTGTGATATAATAATGAATAGAATAAAACAAATAAATTGACAGCATATTTCAAAACAAAAATGAATATGAATTATATGTCGATCCAACACATTCAGGAAGGATGTGCAACTCACCGAAAAGGTGGTTTACATATTTTAAATGAAAATGCGATATACGCAAAATGGAGGAATTAATTATGGAAAAAGTACCTGCACTTCTTATTACTATCTTTCTTGGCGGATTAGGCGTTCACAGATTTATGGCCGGCAAGATCGGAACAGGCATCATCTGGCTTCTCACAGGCGGATGCTGCGGCATTGGCTATATCATTGACATCGTTCAGGTAGCAACAGGCAAATTCACAAAGAAGGACGGCACTCCTTGGGTGACTGAATAATATACACCTGAAGAGATATTCTGTCGGGTTCGGGATGCTGTTCCGCTTCTGAAATGATTTACACGCCCAAGTCTTGTCTGATGACGTAGAAATCAGTTTCAGAAGGTCTGCCCTGCAAAAACCGACCAGGCAGCAGGAGGATCTTTATGTCAGAAGAAAATAATGAAAAAAAGACGGAAAAAACGACAAGAACAACAGAACAGAAAGAAAAAACACTTGAGATAATAGTTGCGATCTTTTTGGGTGTAACAGCACTTTTGACATCATGGGCATCGTGGATCGGTTCACTTCACGGAGGAAATCAATCCACCAATTACACAGTCAGCAACAACCTTTCCGCAGAAGCAAATTCCGAATACAATACTGCAATGCAGAATTATATGCAGGATATGATGATATGGAATCAGATCAATGAGGTCCTGCTCGATCAGCAGTTTGCTGAGGAGAGCGGGGACGATCTGGCGGCTGAAAAAGCTGAATGGCGCCTTGACCAGCTTCTCAATGATAACGTTACCGATTCGTTCCTTGATGCTATCAACTGGGCGCTGGAACAGGAAGAGACCGTTTCTCCCTTTGAAATGGAGGGCTACGTTGAAAGCTACTTCGATACATACTATGACCTTATCGAACAGTCCGATGCAACTCTTGAACAGGGTAAAAAGGACAATTCCAACGGTGATGCATTCGGTCTTGTTACGGTAATTTATTCGGTAGTATTGTTTATGCTCGGTATAGTAGGAACATTTAAGAATCTTCCGAACAGATATATCGTTCTTGCTTTCTCTGTTGCAGGCTTCTTTTTTGCAACAATTTATATGTTCACTCTGCCGATGCCGACAGGTTTCAGCCTTTCAAGCTTCTTCGGCGGCTGAGAGTAGTTTCTTGGGAGGAAAAATATGGGTTTAGGTGAAATGCTCGGAGTTAAGAATATCAAGATCGAAACAAAAACGCCGATGACATTAGAGGAATTTTTTGACAAGATCAAGGACGTTACCTTTGAGGCAGGCGTTCCGTCTATCGTAAAGCACGGTTTCAATACCGTTATCTGCTTTCCGAAGATCGACAGAGAGAACCAGATCTGGATCACAGGCGATAAGGGCAAGTTTACAGTAATGAGAAGCACTGTCATCGCAGGTCTTGGCGAATCTATCAAGAATCAGCTCGCTTCGGACGTTCTCAACGCTGTTACAGACGGCGCTGCAACAATGTTCAGCCAGCTCGGCAACCCCAAGAAAACCTGTATGGCTCTCTGCGATAAGGTAGCAGATACCATCAAGTCGCTCGACCTTTAAGTTAAATTGCAGGTGTACTCTGTTGTATGCCTGCTTTTTTATTGTCGGCGCATGATAAGAAATTAACAAAAAATACTTGCAATCCGTGAACGTGTGTGGTATAATATGAACGTATATTAAATATGGGATAGTGTTATCCCGTGAAAGGATGTATATTATTATGTCAAGACTCGTTTCCGCAAAAGAAATGCTGAACAAGGCTCGTGACGGCAAGTACGCTGTTGGTCAGTTCAACATCAATAACCTTGAATGGACAAAGTCTATCCTCCTCACAGCACAGGAACTCAAATCTCCTGTTATCCTCGGTGTTTCCGAAGGTGCCGGCAAGTATATGTGCGGCTATAAGACTGTTGTAGGCATGGTAAACGGAATGCTCGAAGAACTCGATATCACAGTTCCTGTAGCACTTCACCTTGACCACGGCTCTTTTGAAGGCGCAAAGGCTTGCATCAACGCAGGCTTCTCCTCCATCATGTTCGATGGTTCACACTATCCTATCGCTGAAAACATCGCAAAGACAACTGCTCTTGTAAATGCCTGTGACGTTCTCGGTCTTTCCCTCGAAGCTGAAGTTGGTTCTATCGGCGGCGAAGAAGACGGCGTTGTTGGTATGGGCGAATGTGCTGATCCTAACGAGTGCAAGCAGATCGCTGATCTCGGCGTAACAATGCTCGCAGCAGGTATCGGCAACATCCACGGCAAGTATCCTGCAAACTGGCCGGGTCTTTCCTTTGAAACACTTGCAGCTGTTAAGGAAAAGGTTGGCGATATGCCTCTCGTTCTCCACGGCGGCACAGGCATTCCTGCTGATATGATCAAGAAGGCTATCTCTCTCGGCGTTGCAAAGATCAACGTAAACACAGAGTGCCAGCTCGCATTCCAGGAAGCTACAAGAAAGTATATCGAAGAAGGCAAGGATCAGCAGGGCAAGGGCTTTGACCCACGTAAGCTCCTCGCTCCCGGCGCAGAAGCTATCAAGGCTACTGTTAAGGAAAAGATGGAACTCTTCGGTTCTGTTGGCAAGGCTTAAGTTAAATTCGGAATTCGGAATTAAATTTTTCGATTCTGTGCATAGTAATGAATAAAACAAACGGTGCAATCACGATTTAATGTTCGTGGCTGCACCGTTTTTTATAACTTTAGATAACTTAAATAAATCAGCTTATATAATTCCGAATTCCGCATTTCGAATTCCTAATTTATATTGAGCTTTCCGCCGCATTGATAACAGCCTTTGCAAGTCTTGTAGTGCCTGCACCTGTGCGCTGCATTGTGATAGAGATCGAAAGCTTTTCGGCAGGGTCGTTCATAAGGTATGTTCCCGTCCAGCCGTCCCAGCAGAACGAGCCGTCCGAAACCGTCATGCCTGCATTGTTTCTGTTTTCAACAATTCGCATAAAGTTTGCATAGCCGCAGCCCTTGCACGAATCCCATGTGAATGTTTCCCTCTGCTTTTCCGAAAGCGAGTTTACCGTGAGAAAATTCGCCGTCTTGCGGCTTATGATACCCTTGCCGTCCGTTGAAAGTGCCGCTCCGAGCTTTGCATAGTCCTCAGCCGTGGAGAAAAGTCCTGCTCCGCCCGACTGGAAGTTAGGCTTTTCCTCAAAGTCAAATATCGCAAGGTTAGTGCCCGTGAACTCTTTCGGCTCTTTACCCGCACATTCATATATTTTGCCAAGTCTGTCACGCTTCTCCTTTGGCACGAAGAAGTCGGTATCGTCCATTCCGAGCGGTTCAAAAATGTTCTTTTTCAGGAAATCACGGTATTCCATATCCGATGCCGCCTCGATGGCTGCGCCCATAATATCAGCACTTGAACCGTACATCCACTTTGCTCCGACATCGAAGAGAAGAGGGGACTTGGCGGCTCTTTTGGCAAATTCAGCCGTTGTCATCATATTACCCCTGCGGTAGCTCCGGTCAAGCTCATACCAGACGGTATTTATCGATTCTGCGCCCTTTTCATCGCAAGGGTACGCGATGCCCGAGGTCATATTCATCAGGTCGGAAACCTTTATCCTGCGGCTGCAAGGGTAAAGCTTGCCGTCGGCATAATATTCCGAGTGTTCAAACTCGGGGATAAAGCGGCACAGCTCGTCCTCCATTGCGATAAGCCCACGTTCAAGGCATATCATGGCAGCGACCGCAGTTGCTATCTTTGAGCAGGAGAACATTCGGCAGATAGTGTCGGTCTGCATCGGCTTTTTGCTTTCGGCATCAGCGTAACCGCTGGCATAGCTGCCGACCTGCGCTCCGTCCCTGACGATAACGACAGCCGCACCGACCTCCTCGCCCGAATTTATTGCATTGTCCATTACCTGTGAAATTTTCTTCATATCCATAGTGTAAGTTCACCTTTTTTGCTTTATTTCACGGCTATTTTAGCACATTTTATACGAAAAGTCAACAAAAATACTGTATTTTGCAGGGCTTTACGGCATAAATATGCTATAAATATTAAAATTTATAGAAACAGTTGAATTCTGCGTACCGATGTGCTATAATGTAAGTTAGATTTTATGAAAAAGGAAGGATATGCTTTATGAAAAAGTTATTATCTATTGCAGCAGCTGTTTCTATGGCTGCCGTAATGCTCACAGGCTGCGGCGTTCCCGCAAATACCGTTCACTCCATTGACGACCTCAACGGAAAGTCTATCGGCGTTCAGCTCGGTACAACGGGCGATACATACGCTGACGGCATTGAGGGCGCAACGGTTGAAAAGTTCGCAAAGGGCGCTGACGCTGTTCAGGCTCTCAAGCAGGGCAAGGTAGACGCAGTTATCATCGACAGCGAACCTGCCGAGGTTTTCGTTTCCAAGAATGACGATATCGAGATCCTTGACGAACCTTTCGCAAAGGAAGAATACGCTATCGCTATGAAGCTCGACAACACAGAGCTTCAGGAAAAGATCAACGGCGCACTCGCAGAGCTTGAAGCTGACGGCACTCTCGCAAATATCCGCAGCAACTACAGCGGCGACACAAAGGGTACGCTCCCTTATGTTTCCCCCGAGGACACAGACTACAGCAACGGTACTCTCGTTATGGCTACCAATGCTGAGTTCCCTCCTTACGAATACAAGGAAAGCGACAATATCGTTGGCTTTGACGTTGATATCATGACAGCTATCTGCGACAAGCTCGGTTATGAACTCCGTATAGATGATATGGCATTCGATTCCATCATCGCAGCAGTTCAGTCCGGCAAGGCAGACGTTGGCTGCGCAGGTATGACCGTTACCGAGGACAGAATGAAGAACGTTCTCTTCTCCGATCCTTACACAGAATCCAATCAGGTAATCATCGTAAGAAAGAAGTAATTTTTACTTCAAATATCAAAATGCATCGCCGCACTTAAAACTGCTTATGTGCGGCGATTTTTAGGAAAAGCCGAATATTTGATAAAAGAACAGAAAGGGAAGTGTAGATTTGGGATTTGTCGATAGTTTTAAGCAGAATTTCATCGAGCAGGACCGCTGGCATTATCTTGCAAACGGTCTCGGAACAACGCTTCTGATAACATTTTTTTCCGTTCTTATAGGAATGGTGCTCGGATTCATCATTGCGATAGTCCGCTTCACGCACGATAAGACGGGCAAAATGAAGGTCGGAAACTTTTTATGCAGGATCTATCTTACTGTTATCCGCGGAACGCCTGTTGTTGTTCAGCTCCTTATAATTTATTTCGTTATCTTTGCAAGCGTCCCTATCTCAAAGATATTTGTTGCGATAATCGCATTCGGTATCAACTCGGGCGCTTACGTTGCGGAAATAGTCCGTTCGGGTATCGCTTCGATCGACGACGGACAGTTTGAAGCAGGAAGAAGTCTCGGACTTAACTATCGTCAGACGATGATATCGATAATTCTTCCTCAGGCGTTCAAAAACGTGCTTCCTGCGCTCGCAAATGAGTGCATAGTCCTGCTGAAGGAAACCTCGGTTTCGGGTTATATCGCTGTTCAGGATCTCACAAAAGGCGGCGATATCATTCGTTCTCAGACCTATTCCGCATTTATGCCGCTCATTTCCGTTGCGATAATCTACCTCGTAATGGTAGTTGTGCTTTCGCACTTCGTTACAAAGCTTGAAAGGAGATTAAGACAGAGTGATAGACGTTAAAGGATTAAAAAAGACCTTCGGCGACAATGAAGTCCTCAAAGGTATCGATGAGCATATCTATAAGGGCGAAAAAGTCGTTGTTATCGGACCGTCAGGCTCGGGTAAATCAACGTTCCTGCGCTGTCTGAATCTTATGGAAATACCGACCGAGGGAACTATCCTCTTCGAGGGCAGCGATATCACCCACGCAAACGATAGGGATATCAACCTTATGCGCCGAAAAATGGGCATGGTTTTCCAGCACTTCAACCTCTTTCCGCACCTTACGATAAAGAAAAATATCACGCTTGCCCCCGTTAAGCTCGGACTTATGACGCAGGCAGAAGCCGACAGCAAAGCTGAAGAACTGCTCGAAAGAGTAGGACTTCCCGATAAGGCAAATTCATTCCCCGCAATGCTCTCGGGCGGTCAGAAGCAGAGAATAGCTATCGCACGTTCACTCGCAATGAACCCCGACGTTATGCTTTTCGATGAACCGACCTCCGCACTCGACCCCGAAATGGTCGGCGAAGTCCTCGAGCTTATGAAACAGCTCGCCAAGGACGGTATGACAATGATAGTCGTAACGCACGAAATGGGCTTCGCAAGGGAAGTCGCATCAAGAGTAATGTTTATGGCAGACGGTTATATAATGGAGCAGAATACACCAAAGGAGTTCTTCGAAAATCCGCAGAACCCACGTCTGCGTGAGTTTCTTTCAAAGGTACTGTAAAACCAAGAGCAATAAAGTTTACGTCCACGCTTTTTAAAGGGTGGCAGGGGTCAAGGGGGCAGGGAACCCCTGCAGGAAGTTCGTATACACTTTATGTCGAGCTGTTACCCTACTACTCGGTACCGTTAATAGATGCGCAGAGGAGAGTTCACCGGGCGAGTAGTCCCATTGTCGCTTCCGCAAAAGCGAAATACCTTAAACTACGGCTAAAAGTTCTGTTGCATTAGTGTAATCAGTATCAAATCAAAAGGCGCAATTCACATTTAAAAAGTTAAACAGAACGTGAGAAATCAGTTCCGTAAATCTATAAAATGTGAATTGCGCTATTCTTTATGTTCGGAACAACTATCCTCGTCAAATAAACGTGAGGAGCAAAGCGACGAGCGTTTAGCACCGATGAGATATGAATGGTGTTTATTATTAGAGATTAAGTCATGAAATACTTTTTCGTCAATCTGCATAAATGCAACATACTTTTTGACAGGCTGAAATGTGCAATTCACATAACTATAGATGTGAATTGCGCATTTTTTCATCATAAAAAAGCCGATATAGAAAAACCGCCCCTACCAACATTGGAGGGGTGGTTTGCAATAATTACGCATTACGAATTACGCATTACGCATTGAATTACTGTTTCTTTTCCATATACTCTTTTGAAGCACGGATAAAGTCTGCGAAAAGCTTCTGCGGCTTGTTCGGACGGGACTTGAATTCGGGATGGAACTGTACGCCGACAAACCATGGGTGATCCTTAACTTCCACGATCTCGACAAGGCGTTCATCGGGTGACTGACCTGCGATAACAAGTCCTGCATCTGTAAGCTTGGAACGGAATGCGTTGTTGAATTCCCATCTGTGGCGGTGACGCTCATAGATAAGCGGTTCGCCGTAAACTCTTGCTGAAGTCGTTCCCTCTGTGAGCTTACATGGATAAAGTCCAAGTCGCATTGTACCGCCCTTGTTGGTAACGTCCTTCTGGTCTTCCATTATATCGATAACAGGGTAAGGTGTTTCGCCGAACTCTGTAGAGTTTGCGCCCGAAAGTCCGAGGACATTTCTTGCATACTCGATAACTGCCATCTGCATACCGAGGCAGATACCGAAAAGCGGAACTTTATTTTCACGGGCATAGCGGATAGATTCGATCATACCCTCGATACCACGGTCACCGAAGCCGCCGGGAACGATGATACCGTCGCACTTTGAGAGCATTTCAGCTGCATTTTCTCTTGTAACTTCTTCGGAATTTATCCATTCTATATTGATGTTTGCATCGTTTACGATACCGCCGTGACGGAGTGCCTCGGCAACGGAGAGGTACGCATCGTGGAGAACGACATACTTGCCGACAAGTCCGATAGTTACTGTCTTATCTGCATTCTTTGCACGGACAACCATTTCTGTCCACTCGGTAAGGTCAGGCTTCTGAACGGGAAGTCCGAGGTGGTGGCAAACGCTGTCTGCAAGTCCCTCTTTTTCGAGCCAGAGCGGAACTTCATAGAGTGACGGAGCTGTGAGGTTCTGGATAACGTCCTCGGGACGAACGTTACAGAAAAGCGCGATCTTCTTGCGCATATCCTCGGGAATTTCCTTTTCGGAACGGCAGACGATGATGTTCGGCTGGATTCCGATAGAAAGAAGTTCCTTTGTGGAGTGCTGTGTAGGCTTGGATTTAAGTTCCTCCGAGCCTGCGATATACGGAACGAGAGTAACGTGGATATAAACTGCGTTTTCTCTGCCGACTTCGGTAACTACCTGACGAATAGCTTCGAGGAACGGTGTGGATTCGATGTCGCCGACAGTACCGCCGATCTCGGTGATAACGATGTCAGTATCCTTTTCCTTGCCGACACGGTAAACTCTTTCCTTGATCTCATTTGTGATATGTGGGATGACCTGAACAGTTCCTCCGAGATAGTCGCCTCTGCGCTCCTTGTTGAGAACAGTCCAGTATATCTTACCTGTTGTAACGTTGGAGTTCACCGAGAGATTTTCATCGATGAAACGCTCATAGTGTCCAAGGTCGAGGTCGGTCTCAGCACCGTCATCGGTAACGAAAACTTCGCCATGCTGATATGGGGACATTGTACCCGGGTCGAGATTTATATAAGGGTCAAACTTCTGAATTGTAACGCGGTAGCCTCTTTCTTTAAGCAGACGGCCAAGTGATGCAGCGGTGATACCCTTTCCGAGTCCCGAAACAACGCCGCCCGTAACGAATATGTACTTAATCGGCATAATCAAACGATCCTTTCTTACAAATAAACATAGTTTATTTTATTATACCCTTTTTTTATTGAAATTGCAAGCATATTTTCAATATTCGGCACTTTTTATATATTTTCAACATTTTTCAAACTGTTCTGTAAAAAAAGTGGTATGTAACCGCTCTGCCGACGATAAAAATTCGGCAGAGCGAAGAATATTACTTCTCTTTTGACTTGAAAATACAAGCCATGATAAGTGCAAAGACCATAGCCGCAGTTATGCCGCCTGCCGCTCCGGTAAGTCCACCCGTGAAAACACCGAGAAAGCCTTTTTCATCGACAGCCTTTTGCACACCCTGAACAAGGACGTTGCCGAAGCCTGTCAGCGGAACGCTTGCACCTGCGCCTGCGAAGTCAACGAGCGGCTGATACCAGCCGAGTGCGCCGAGAATAACCCCTGCGACGACATAAGCCGTTAAGATCCTTGCAGGCGTGAGCTTTGTATAGTCGATAAGCACCTCGCCGACCGCACAGAAAAGTCCTCCGATGACGAACGCCCATACATATTCCATTATCATAGCGCCTTGCCCCCTTTAAGCACGTCCTCGATCATAAGCAGGCGATCGCACTTCGCCGTGCGCTCACTTCGGCAGAGCGCTCCCGTGCCTGCACCGCTCAGGTTGCCTCCCGAATCGATTATCTTGCTGCGAATGACCTGCTCAATGACAGGCTTTGTTATAATATCCATAGTGAAATTTCCTTTCAGATTTTTATGAATATTATAAACCAAAGTTTGAAAGGCTATACATAATACTAAACACCAATAAAAATACAGGAAAAAATCTGCGCCGAAATCCTATATAAACCTGTAAAAAACAGCTACAAGATTGTCGGCTTGATTTTTTCCAAATTTTATACTAATTCCAAACCGTTCTATAGACAAAGACGACAGATAGAATAATCCAAGTCAAGGAAGACGACCGCAGGCAGGCTGCCGCCTGTCAAGGGAGTCTGACGCAGAATCGGATTATTATATCCGAGTATTTGTCTATAGGTTGGTCTGGAATTAGTATTAAATGGTGTTTAGTATAAAAACGAAACTGCCGCAGATCCACCGCAGCAGTTTCGTTTGAATTCATATCAGTTTTTCAGCAGCCGCAATAAGCTCGTTTTTCTCATTGCGGACTTTTCCGTCAATGTGCATCGAAAGCAGCTCGTCAAGGACTTCGCCTATCCTGCTTCCCTGCGCACCGAGAGCGGCAATGTCCGTTCCCTTTATGTCAAGCTGTGAAACGCTTATGCATTCCTTGTTTTCAAGGATACGCTCCGCTTTCGCTTCCATTGCTTCAAGTATCTGAACCCGCTCAAAACATATACTCTGCTTTGCACGGCTGTCCGACTTCATCAGTTCGGTCAGCTTGAAGAAATACTGCGGTCCTATCGTTGCAAGAAGCTTTTTAACGACCTTTTCATCATCTATCGGTGTAACATAATGGAATCTTATCAACTGCGTTACACATTTTATCGTATCGGACGAAAAGTTCATTCTGCGCATTATCTTTTCAGCCATTTCAGCACTCTCAACTTCATGTCCGGGGAAATGTCCGCTGCCCTCTTCATCGAAAACGCAGCACTTCGGCTTTGCGATATCGTGAAAGAACAGTGCAAGACGAACTTCACGGTCGGGAATTGAATTCTCAACCGCGACAGCCGTATGCTTCCAAACGTCATAAATATGGTATCTGCTGTGCTGGTCGAACCCTACGCATGGCAATATCTCGGGGAAAAGCGTTCCGAACACATCTGCGAACGAAACAAGTATATTTGCAGGAGCGCTTCCCATAACGAGAAGCTCGAATTCCTTCGCCAAGCGTTCAGCCGAAATATTCAGCAGCATATTTTTCATTTCGTGTATCGCTTTTGCAGTCTGCTGGTCTATCTCAAATCCAAGCTCAGATGCAAAACGCAAAGCACGGATGATCCTCAGTGCATCTTCATCAAAGCGAATGCTCGGATTTCCGACGCTTCGTATTATCTGCCTGAACAGGTCTTTCTGACCGCCGTAGTTATCGACAATGCCTATTTTGGCATTGTATGCCATTGCGTTTATCGTAAAATCACGCCTTGAAAGATCATCGGCAAGGTTCTTCGCATACTCAACGAACTGAGGTCTGCGGTGGTCGAGATATTCGCCGTCAACGCGGAAAGTTGTTACCTCGACATAATCATCGCCCGAAACTACCGTCACTGTGCCGTGTTTAAGTCCGGTCTCGATAACATTGAACTCGGAAAGGCAGGCTTTTACCTCCTCAGGCTGTGCGGAAGTCGTAACATCATAGTCGCGCGGATTTTTTCCGAGAATGGAATCGCGGACGCAGCCGCCGACGATATAAGCTTCATATCCGCTTTTTTCGAGCGTATTCAATATTTTTTTTACATTTTCAGGAATATAGATATCCATTTATTTCTCCAAGTTATTTCCAACGAATTTTTAAGCAATTGCAACAAATAATAATATCGTGCCGAAAAGGCAAATCAAACTAAAGGAGATCTTTTATCATGCCTAAGAATCCAAGTATCCACTGCGACGTATCTTCCTGCAAATTCAATATGTGCAATGAAAATTACTGCACACTCGAATCCATTAAGGTCGGAACACACGAACCCGACCCCAAAGTTCCCGAATGCGTGGACTGCGAATCCTTCGTCAAGAAGTGCTGTAACTGATATATCAAAAAACAGCTGATACGGGGAAAATTCCCCGTATTACATATCAGTCAGCAATAAATTCAAATCTTGGCTTGCGAACGCCGTGATCGTCAACATCTTCAAGGAACATATCGAGCGGTCTTGCCCATACATCGGGCTTGCCGTCAAGCGACATATAAACTGCTATCGGAGTGCATACCTCGTGATCCTTTGCAATATTGAGAAGAACGTAGTTGCCGCCCTTGAAATGCTTGTAGTGTCCGCCGATAACGGGTGTTCTTCCGTCGGGAACACCGAGCGACTTAACGCCGTTGCCCTTGTCGGCAGCAGGAGTTACGCAGGAAGTCTTGACTTCCTCAGCTGTCGGAGCAGGCTCGGCAGGCTTCTCTGGAGCAGCTTCTGTCGGCTTCGGCTCTTCCTTGGGAGCTTCGGCAGGTGCTTCTTCCTTTACGGGAGTAATCTCACTGTCAACGAGTATCATCGAGCAGTTTCTCGGAACGGTAACTTCGGCATTGCCGTTGTTTACAGTAAACTGTCTGCCCGAAAGTCTGTCTGCGAGCTTTGAATACTTTGTATTGAATCGGAAAATATAGTCACCGTCGCTGATATTGAGTGCGATGTAAACTATATCGCCGTCTTTTTCACGCTTGAAAAGGAACGTCTGATTTTTGAGTTCCATTTTTGCATAAGAACCCGTCTGAACGGTAGGAATGCTCATACGGATAGCGCCGAGCGCGGAAATATGCTTCAGAAGCTTTTCGTTCTGCTCGGGCATATCAAGCTCTATGCACGGACGGAGCGGAAGATCGGCGTCCTCGCCCTGTCCCTTTACGCCCTTGATACCGAATTCGCTACCGTAATAAACGGACGGAACACCGTACATCATATACATCATCGTGTAGCAGCACTCGATATGATCTGGGTTGCGGAGCACTGATGCAAGGCGGGGAACATCATGATTGTCAAGAAAGTTATACATATATATCTGACCATACTGACCGAGCTGATACTCGATAGAATGGGCAATTTCAAAGTAGTTTCTGTCATTGTGCGAAGAATAGATGCCCTTGTAGCACTGGTAATTGGTTACACAATCGAACATTTCGGGGTTTGCCCAGTGAGCGTAATTTCCGTGGATAATTTCGCCCATAAGCCAGAAATCGGGCTTCATTCCGCGTGTGAAATTATGTACGCGCTTGATGAAATCATCGGTAAGGCAGTCAGCAGCATCGAAGCGGATACCATCGATGTCCCATTCTTCTATCCAGTATTTTATAGCGGAGAGAAGATAGTCCACTACTTCGCCGTTGTGAAGATTGAGCTTTACAAGGTCATAGCAGTTGTTCCAACCCTCATACCAGAATCCGTCATTGTAAGCGGAATTTCCGCCGAAGTTAAGGCCGCAGAACCAATCCTTGTAGCGTGAGCCGCCCTTGTTCCGGCGAACGTCCATAAACTGAACGTTATCTCTTCCGACGTGGTTGAAAACACCGTCAAGTACAACTTTTATGCCGTTTTTATGCAAAGCATCGCAAACATCTTTGAAATCCCGGTTTGTTCCGAGGCGGCGGTCGATTACTTTGTAGTCGATAGTATCGTAACCGTGCTTTACCGATTCAAATACAGGTCCGAAGTAAACGACATTGAAGTTCATCTCTTTAAGATGAGGTATCCAGTCGATGACCTTGCGAATTCTCGGTACAGGAGTTTCGGCTGATTCGGCACGTGTTTTTTCGCAGCCGCAGAATCCGAGCGGATAAATATGGTAAACGTTGCTTTTTTCTATCCAATGTGACATTACGTACACCTCATTTCATAATCTGTTTATATTATACCATATACTATATATTTTGTCCAGTATTTTTTAGCAAAAAAGCTTACAGATGAAATTTGCCGCGCCAAGTTTTGCAAAAAAGTTGAAATCACGTTTTTTTTGTGCTATAATAATACTAAACACCAATAAAATAAAGGAAAAAATCTGCGCCGAAATCGCATATAAACCTGTTTTCAACAGCCACAAGATTGTCGGCTTGATTTTTTCTAAATTTTAAATGGTGTTTAGTATAACAGCATATTAATTTGAAAGAAGGGTTGTTTTATGACACAGGATAAAATCGACCGAATAAATGAACTTGCGCGTAAATCGAGAACCCCCGAGGGTCTGACCGACGCTGAAAAAGCTGAACAGACCGCTCTGCGAAACGAATTTCGTGCAGATTTTAAGGCAAATCTTGAATCGCAGCTGAAAAATATTGAAATAGTTGACAATGTTGAGGAAGCAGAAAAGATGATCGAAGAGGAAAATAAAATAGAAGGTCAAAAAAACGAAGGAGAAAAGAAAGAATGACGAACGGCGTTCCTACTCCCTGCTATATCACGGACGAAGCGCTTCTGCGCAGGAATCTTGAAATTCTCAAAAGCGTTTCCGACCGCTGCGGCTGCAAAATAATCCTTGCGCAGAAAGCATTTTCGATGTACTGCACCTATCCGCTTATCCGTCAGTACCTCTGCGGAACGACTGCAAGCGGACTTTATGAAGCACGGCTCGGCTATGAAGAAATGGGCGGCGAAGTTCACGTTTTCAACCCTGCCTACCGCGAAAATGATTTCCGTGAGATTGTAAAAATTTGCGATCACATCGTTTTCAACAATGTTGCACAGTTTGAAAAGTTCTATCCAATCGTTAAGGAAAGCGGCAGAAAAATTCATTGCGCTATCCGTGTAAATCCTGAGTATTCCGAGCAGGAAACCGAGATATACGACCCATGCGCTCCGAATTCACGGCTTGGTTCAGTTGTTTCAGCTCTGCCCGATAATCTCCCTGAGGGTATTGACGGACTTCATTTTCATACGATGTGCGAGCAGAACTCTGATGTTCTTGTCCGTACATACAAGGTTTTTGAGGAAAAATTCGGAAAGTATTTTCCACAGCTGACTTGGCTCAATTTCGGCGGCGGACATCATATCACGCGCGACAACTATGACCGTGACGCATTATGTGACCTTATCTCGGGTATAAAATCGCGTTTTCCGCTTGAAATTTATCTTGAGCCGGGTGAAGCCATTGCCCTCAATGCAGGTTTTCTTGTCACGGAAGTTCTCGATGTTTTCCAAAACGGTATGAATATTGCAATTCTTGATACCTCTGCGGAATGTCATATGCCCGATGTGCTTGAAATGCCCTATCGTCCAAACATACAAGGCTCTGAAAAAGCAGGCGAAAAAGCTTACACCTATCGTCTTGGCGGGCCGACTTGCCTTGCGGGGGATATAATTGGTGATTACAGCTTTGACGCTCCCCTTAAAGTCGGTGACAGACTTGTTTTCGAGGATATGGCTATCTACTCAATGGTCAAGAACAACACATTCAATGGAATACCTCTCCCTACTATCATTTACCGACGGGAAAACGGTGAAAACCAGATCATAAAGTCATTTTCATATGAAGATTTTAAGTCAAGGCTTTGATTATAATACTAAACACCAATAAAATACAGGAAAAAATCTGCGCCGAAATCCTAT
>ENA-OPAV01000405-OPAV01000405.1-human-gut-metagenome-genome-assembly--contig:-NODE-405-length-36499-cov-6.415240_pt1 | contig 36499 bp, 25 predicted proteins | sample MGYA00241056_ERZ501428 | MGnify/ENA primary metagenome ERZ501428 (study PRJEB25962, sample SAMEA2042621) | human gut metagenome | biome: human gut; feature: human-associated habitat; material: faeces... | reverse complement strand
CAAACACCGCCGTGCCCACGCCCTGCCGCGCCATGCGCCGCAGCAGGCGGCGCACCCGCAGCCGCCGCAGCAGGCCCGTCCCCACCGTCAGCACCTGAAACGGCACGCCCCCGATGACCTCCCGGGTCAGCGCCGTCCGCCGCCCCTGCCGGATATATCCGTACATACGCCGCCTCCACGCAAAAAAGCTCTGCATCATGGTATGATGCAGAGCTTTTCGGTATGTCGAAGGTTACCACCGTGCGATGTAGCCCGGCAGGTAGTCCAGCGGGTTCTGGTTCACGCCGTTGATCATCACCTCGTAGTGCAGGTGGGGGCCGGTGGAGTTGCCGGTGGAGCCGGTGATGCCCACCGTGTCGCCCTGTCCCACCATCTGTCCCACGCTGACGGAGACAGATGTCAGATGGGCGTACAGCGTGGTATAGCCGCCGCCGTGATCCACCACCACATAGTTGCCGTAGCCGCTGCCGCCATAGGAGCCGTACACCACGGTCTTGGCCAGAATGACCTTGCCCGCCTTGGTGGCCATGGCCGCGCTGGTGGTGCCCACGCCGCCGATATCCACGCCCCGGTGATTGGTGCTGCCGATACCGCCGGGGGACACACGTCCGCCCATGGGCGACGTGATGATCTTGCTGGTGCTCACCGGCCAGATGAAGCCGCCGGGGCTGGGGGTCACGTCGGAGGTCTCCAGCAACTTCTTGATCTGGGACTCGATCTCCTGGGCCTCCTTCTCCTCCGCAGCCGCCAGCTCCTCATAGCCCTTCTGGGTGGCGGCGTACTCGGCAATCAGCGCTGCCGCCTCGTCCACCTGCTGCTGCAGCTCATCCTGCTGCTTGGCCAGCAGCTGCTCCTGCTCCTCCATGGCGGCCTTTTCTGTCTTGATGTTCTCCCGTGTCTGGCGGATGGCCTCAATGAGGTTCCGGTCGTACTCCGCCACCTCGTTGACGAACTCCAGCCGGTTCAGCAGGTCGGAGATGCTGGTGGCCTTGAACAGCACCGACCAGTAGGACAGACTGCCCCGCTCCTCCTCGCTGCGCACCTGCTGGCAGAACAGGGCGTACTGCTCCGCCTCCATGTCCTCGTATTCCGTGATCTGCTGGGCGTACAGGTCGATCTGCTCCTGGGTGTCGCCGATCTGATCCATCAGCAGCTGGTTCCGCTGATCCAGCAGGGTCTTGGTGCCCATCACGTCCTCTTTCTTGGACTTGGCCTCCGCGATCTGCTTCTGCAGCTCAGCGATACGCTCCTTTGTCTCCTGCTTTCTTTTTTCCAGCTCATTCATCTCCGCCTGACGCTGTGCCTGTTCCTCGGCCTTCTTCTGCTCCTCGGCGGTCTTTTCCTCATCTGTCTTGGTGGCATAGGCCCGCTGCACGGTGCCCGCCGCCAGCAGCGACAGTCCCATCAGCAGCGCCAGCACGCCGCACAAAAGGCGTTTTCCTCTCCTCATGGTCACGCTCCTCCCGTTGTCATACCCGCAGGAACCGGCGGATGGCCGTCAGGCTGCCGCCCACGCCCACCAGAATGCCGGCGCCCAGAAATACCAGCGCCACCGGCTTCCATATCTTCACGAACGGCACCACCGTCAGGATCTGCAGGGTATCGGAGGTCCCGATGCCCCGGGCAACGGCGGTGTACAGCAGCCACTGCAGTCCGAAGGCGATGACGGCGCTGAACAGGCCCAGCAGCATGCCCTCGTACACAAAGGGCCACCGGATGAATCCGTTGGTGGCGCCCACCATTTTCATAATGGCGATCTCATCCCGCCGGTCAAACGTGGTCAGCTTGATGGTGTTGCTGATGATGAACACCGACACCAGCAGCAGAATGGCGATCAGCGCGATGCTGATGATGCCCGCCACGTTCCGCGCGGTGGTAAAGCCCTCGGCCACCGCCTGGTCGGCCCGGGCCTTGGCAACGCCCTCCACCTGCTCCACCGCGGCCTTTGTCTCCATGATGCGGTCGGGGTCCGTCACATGGATGACGTACCGGTGCCGGAACACGTCCGCTGGCAGATCGCCGTACAGCTCGTCGCCGTCGTACCTGGCGATGTAGTTCTCCTTGGCCTCATCCCGCGACATAAACGTGCAGTCCGCCACGTTGTCCACATTCTCGATCCTTGTCTGGAGCGCCCGCGCCTCCGACTCCGTCAGCGTGTCGTCCACAAAGGCCAGCACCGCGTTCTCCTGCTGGAGATCCGCCAGATTCACGTTGGCATTGTACGCTACCAGCGTAAATGTGCCCATGATCAGCAGACACGCCACGGTGATGCCGATGGCGGCAAAGGACATGAACCCGTGGGAGAACATGTTCCCCGCGCCTTCCCGGATAAAAAATTTAAAATCGTGCCGCATGCCTTACACCTCGTAGCTGCCCATGCCGTCGCCGATGACGCGGCCCTCGTTGAGCAGGATGATCCGCTTGTTGAAATGGTTCACCAGCCCCCGCTCGTGGGTCACCACGATCACGGTGGTGCCCAGCGCGTTGATGCGCTCCAGCAGGGTCATGATCTCCAGCGAACGGCCCGGATCCAGGTTGCCGGTAGGCTCGTCGGCCACGATGGTGCTGGGGTTGTTCACCAGCGCCCGGGCGATGGCCACGCGCTGCTGTTCGCCGCCGGACAGCTCATCGGGATAGCGGTTCTCCTTATCCGCCAGCCCCACCAGCTCCAGCACATAGGGGATGCGGCTGCGCAGCTCCCTGGGGGAGGCGCCCACCGCCCGCATGGCCAGCGCCAGATTGTCGTACACGGTCTTGTTGCCGATGAGTCGGAAATCCTGAAAAATGACGCCGATGGTGCGGCGCATGTAGGGGATCTGCCGCTCGGAGATGCGGCTCATGGAGAAGCCGTTGACCATAACGCGGCCCGCCGTGGGCACCACCTCGCCGGTCAGCAGCTTGATAATGGTGGACTTGCCGGAGCCGGACGGCCCCACGAGGAACACGAACTCCCCGTCATCCACGGTAAAGGACACACCCTTGAGGGCGTGCGTCCCGTTGTCGTACACCTTTTCTGCGTCTATCAAACGGATCATATCTCTGCTCCTGTTCGCCAAAATGCAACATCTTGTGGCCGTTTTCGGCCGATATTCCCATTATATATAAATGGTTACAAAATGGCAACAGGAAAGATATGAATATTTCCTTAATTTTCCCCGTCCTTTTTTTGACGCTTTCCGCCTTCCGGAGGTTCCCCGCCCGGCGCATTTTCCGCAGAAAATGCCAAAAATCCGGCATCCGCATACCGCGAATGCCGGATTTTATGTAAACTTGTTGCTTTTATGCGTCGATGCCGCGGCTGGTCAGGTACTTCTTGACCATCAGCGCCACCTTGAAGGTGATGGCATCGTCGAACTCCCGCAGGTCCAGGCCCGTCAGCTTCTTGATCTTCTCCAGCCGGTACACCAGCGTGTTCCGGTGGACGAACAGCTTCCGCGCCGTCTCCGACACGTTCAGATTGTTCTCAAAGAACTTGTAGATGGTGAACAGCGTCTCCTGATCCAGCGCGTCGATGGGGTTCTTCTTAAAGACCTCCTGCAGGAACATCTCGCACAGGGTGGTGGGCAGCTGGTAGATCAGGCGTCCGATGCCCAGATTTTCGTAGTTGATGACGTAGCGCTCGGTATCAAATACCTTGCCCACCTCAATGGCGATCTGCGCCTCCTTGTAGCTCTTGGCCAGATCCCGCAGATGCAGCGCCAGCGTGCCGATGCCCACGAACACACAGCTCTCGCCGTCCACCCGCAGGGCCTCCTCGATGCGTTGGGCCACCGCCTCCAGATCCTTGGCGCCGGCGTTCTCGTCCATCTGGTGGATCAGTGCCACGTCCTGCTCACCCACGCTGATGACGAAGTCGTTCTGCCGGTCGGGGAACAGCCCCTGGATCACGTCCACGGGCACCGTCTCCAGCCGGTCGTCCACAGGCCGGATGACAAACACGCCCCGGGCCGTCTCCGCCGCCACATGCAGCTCCTTGGCCCGCATGTAGATGTCGCTGATGAGGATGTTGTCCGAAATGATGTTCTTGATGAAGGAGCCCTTGTCGTGCTTCTCCTCGTAGTAGCTCTTGGCGGCGTTGAGGGACACGGCGGCCATGGCGCACACCGTGCGGCTCATGCTGTCGTCGCCGCTGGCAAACACCGCGTAGTCGAAATGGGTGCCCCAGCTGGGCAGCGCCTTGAAGGTCCGGCCCTCCAGCGTGATGCAGGCGCCCTCCGCCGCGGCGATCGGCTCCACATACTTGGTCCACTTCTTACCGATACCCGTCAGCTCGCTGCAGGCGATCACCGTGCCATCCGCGTCAATGACGCCGATGGTGCGATCCGTCGTCTCCTTGAATTGCAGTACCACATTCTGAAAAATTCTTCCCGACATAACGACTTCCTCCTGCGAACCTCGCGTAGGTATTTTGTGCAATCTGTCAAGCCGATGCTCCTATTATATCGTCACTATGACGATTTTGCAAGTATTTTTTTCTCTTTTCCACAAAAAATATGTCGCGTTTTTTGTTGTTCTGTCGAAATAATCACAATCTCGCCGCGGCCCGCAGCGCCGCTGTCTCCCCCGCCGTCAACTCCCGGAACGCGCCGGGCGCCAGCGTCTCGTCCAGCGCCAGCGGCCCCATGGACAGCCGCTTCAGATACAGCACCGGCGCACCCCGGGCTGCCAGCATCCGCTTCACCTGGTGGAATTTTCCCTCCCGCAGCGTCACGATGCACTCCCCCGGCCCAAGTAGCTCCAGTCCCGCCGGCAGGCATTCCAACCCGTCCGCCAGTGTCATGCCCGCCGCGAAGGCCGCCGCGTCCGCCGGCCCCAGCGGCCCATCCACCCGGGCATAGTACCGCTTATCCACATGGTTCTTCGGACTCAGCAGCCGGTGGGCCAGCTCCCCGTCATCCGTCAGGAGCAGCAGTCCCTCCGTGTCCTTGTCCAGCCGCCCCACCGGCGACAGTCCCCGCCGCCGCAGCTCCTGGGGCAGCAACTCCAGCACCGTCTCCTGCCGCCGGTCCTCGGTGGCGGACAGCACCCCCGCCGGCTTGTGCAGCATCACATAGGTGAATTTCTGCAGCCGCACCGGCTCCCCGGCCACAAGGGTGACCGCCGTCTCCGGATCCACCTTCTCCTCGGCGGAGGACGTCGCCATGCCGTTGACCCGCACCTGTCCCTGCCGCACCAGCAGCTTCACCTCCCGCCGCGACCACCGGCCCGTACCGGCCAGTACCTTGTCCAAACGCTCCATACCGCCGCCTCCTCTCCGCCATTTTTCTGATTGTAGCATATCCCCGCCGAAATACAAATATAAAATTGGTGAGAGGTGATGAACTTGTACGTTATCCATATGCGCTTTACACGCCGGAAACTCCTGCTGACTGCCGCCGCACTGGTGCTTGTCACCGGCATGACCCTGCTGCTGGCCGGCTGTTTCCACAGCAGCACGCCCTGTAAAGAGATCTCCCTTGCCACCAACGACCAGCGCGTGGCCTACCTGCAGGAACTGGGCTGGCAGGTATCGCCGGAGCCGGTGGAAACGCTGGACCTCCAGCTGCCGGAGGACCTGAAGCCCCAGTGGAGCGACTACCTGAAGCTGCAGGAGGAGCAGGGCCTGCCCTTCGGCGACTGCGCCGGCCAGACCGTCCGCCGCTTTACCTACACCGTCGCCAACTATCCGGAGGTGCCCGATGGGGTGCAGGCCAACCTGTTCCTCTGCGATGACAGACTGGTGGGCGGCGACATCATCGCCACCGGCGAAAACGGTTTCCAGACCGTGCTGACCTTCCCGGAACGCGGCTGAGGTGCTCCCGCCTGCTATGCCGCCCGCTGTAAAGGCGGCATCCTGCACAGCATGGACTGCACGGCCGCAGCGATGCCGCACATGACAGGGGCCGCGCATGCTGTGCGCGGCCCCTGTCATGTGCGGCGGGGTCTGCTCCTGTCAACGCGCAAAAAAGGAGACACGCTTGCGCGTGTCTCCTTTTTCAGATCATCTGATCCGTTCCCTCGGCAGGAATTACTCCTCGATGCCGATAACGACACCGGAACCGACGGTACGGCCACCCTCACGGATAGCGAAACGCAGACCGTTCTCGATAGCGATGGGGGTGATCAGCTCCACGTTCATGTCGACGTTATCGCCGGGCATGCACATCTCAACGCCCTCGGGCAGAGTGATGACGCCGGTCACGTCGGTGGTACGGAAGTAGAACTGGGGACGATAGTTGTTGAAGAAGGGGGTGTGACGGCCACCCTCGTCCTTGGTCAGAACGTACACCTGGCCAACGAACTTGGTGTGGGGATGGATGGAGCCGGGCTTGGACAGGACCTGGCCGCGCTCGATCTCGGTCTTGGCAACACCACGCAGCAGGGCGCCAATGTTATCGCCGGCCTCAGCGTAGTCCAGCAGCTTGTGGAACATCTCGATACCGGTAACGGTGGTCTCGCGCTTCTCATCGGACAGACCGACGATCTCGACCTTCTCGTTCAGGTTCAGCTTACCACGCTCCACACGGCCGGTAGCAACGGTACCACGGCCGGAGATGGTGAACACGTCCTCGACGGGCATCAGGAAGGGCATATCCTCCTTGCGGTCGGGGGTGGGGATCCAGGTATCAACAGCGTCCATCAGCTCCTTGATGCAGGCATACTCGGGAGCGTCGGGGTCGGTGGACTCGGAAACCAGAGCGTTCAGAGCGGAACCACGGATGATGGGGGTGTCGTCGCCAGGGAAGCCGTAGAAGTCCAGCAGCTCGCGGACTTCCATCTCCACCAGCTCCAGCAGCTCCTCGTCGTCGACCTGGTCGCACTTGTTCAGGAAGACCAGCACGGAGGGCACGTTCACCTGACGGGCCAGCAGCAGGTGCTCACGAGTCTGAGCCATGGGGCCGTCGGAGGCGGCGATGACCAGGATAGCGCCGTCCATCTGGGCAGCACCGGTGATCATGTTCTTGATATAGTCGGCGTGGCCCGGGCAGTCGACGTGGGCATAGTGACGAGCCGCGGTCTCATACTCGACGTGAGCGGTGTTGATGGTGATACCACGCTCGCGCTCCTCGGGAGCCTTATCGATGGAAGAATAGTCGGTGTACTCAGCGCCGCCCTTCATCGCCAGATACTTGGTGATAGCCGCGGTCAGAGTGGTCTTACCATGGTCGATGTGGCCGATGGTGCCGATGTTGACATGGGGTTTCGTTCTTTCAAATTTCTGCTTAGCCATTTGAAATGATCCTCCTTAACAGTTTTGTATCATGTGTTGGGCAGCGGTAACAGTCTAACACTGCCATTTTACAGTATTTGCGTGGGAAAATCAATCGTAAATTACGGTTTTAGAAATTTTCCCGTCCGGTACGCTTGCTGATCAGCTTCTCCTGCAGACTCTTGGGCAGCTCGATGTAGTGGCTGGGCTCCATGGTGTACTGGCCGCGGCCCTGTGTACGGGAGCGCAGGTCAGTGGCATAGCCAAACATCTCCGCCAGAGGCACGAAAGCGTCGATCTGCTGGGCGCCGGAGCGCATCTCGTAGCCCTGGATCTGGCCGCGGCGCGCGTTCAGGTCGCCGATGACATCGCCCATATACTCGTCGGGCACGATGACGCAGACCTTCATGATGGGCTCCAGCAGCGTGGGATCGGCCTTGCGCATAGCCTCCTTGAAGGCCATGGAGCCGGCGATCTTGAACGCCATCTCGGAGGAGTCCACCTCGTGGTAGGAACCGTCGTACAGCGTGACCTTCACGTCCACGACGGGATACCCCGCCACAACGCCGGCCAGCATGGCGCCCTGGATACCGGCGTCAATAGCCGGGATATACTCCTTGGGGATGGCGCCGCCCACCACCTTGTTCTCGAACTCGTAGCCCTTGCCGGACTCGTTGGGCTCAACGTGGATCTTGACGTGGCCGTACTGGCCCTTACCGCCGGACTGGCGGGCATACTTGGTCTCCTGATCCACGGCCTTGCGGATGGTCTCCTTGTAGGCCACCTGCGGTGCGCCCACGTTGGCCTCCACCTTGAACTCGCGGAGCAGACGATCCACGATGATCTCCAGATGCAGCTCGCCCATGCCGGCGATGATGGTCTGACCCGTCTCCTCGTCCGTGTAGGTGCGGAAGGTGGGATCCTCCTCGGCCAGCTTGGCCAGGGCGACGCCCATCTTCTCCTGACCGGCCTTGGTCTTAGGCTCGATGGCCACGCGGATCACAGGCTCGGGGAACTCCATGGACTCCAGAATGATGGGGTTCTTCTCATCGCACAGCGTGTCGCCGGTGGTGGTGTTCTTCAGACCCACCACGGCGGCGATGTCGCCAGAGTAGACGGACTCGATGTCCTCGCGGTGATTGGCGTGCATCTGCAGGATGCGGCCCATACGCTCGCGCTTGCCCTTGGTGGCATTGAGGACGGAGGAGCCCGTGGTCAGTGTACCGGAGTACACGCGGAAGAAGCTCAGACGGCCCACATAGGGGTCGGTCATGATCTTGAAAGCCAGCGCGGCGAAGGGCTCCTCATCAGAGGACTTGCGCTCCTCCTCCTCGTCGGTCTTGGGGTTGACGCCCTTGATGGCCGGGACGTCGGTGGGTGCGGGCATGTAGTCCACGATGGCGTCCAGCAGCTTCTGCACGCCCTTGTTGCGATAGCTGGAACCGCAGGTCACGGGCACCATTTCCACGGCGCAGGTAGCCTTGCGGATAGCGGTACGGATCTTGCTGGTGGGGATCTCCTTCCCCTCCAGATACAGCTCCATGATCTCGTCGTCGAACATGGACACGGCATCCAGCAGCTTCTCGCGGTACTCGTTGGCGATGTCGACCATATCCTCGGGGATAGGCTCGACACGCATATCCTTACCCAGCTGATCGTAATAGATATCGGCGTCCATCTCCACCAGGTCGATGATACCCTTGAAGGTATCCTCCTTCCCGATGGGAAGCTGGATGGGGACGGCGTTGGCCTTCAGACGGTCGTGCACCATGTCCAGCACGTGATAGAAATCCGCGCCGGTGATATCCATCTTGTTGACGTAGATCATCCGGGGAACATGGTAGTGATCGGCCTGACGCCACACCGTCTCGGACTGCGGCTCCACGCCGCCCTTGGCGCACATCACGGTGACGGAACCGTCCAGCACGCGCAGAGAACGTTCCACCTCCACAGTAAAGTCCACATGGCCCGGGGTGTCGATGATGTTGATGCGCGTCTGGGGGAACTGATCCTTGGAACCCTTCCAGTAGCAGGTGGTAGCGGCGGAGGTGATGGTGATACCACGCTCCTGCTCCTGCTCCATCCAGTCCATGGTCGCGGTGCCCTCGTGCGTCTCGCCCAACTTGTAGTTCACACCCGTGTAGTACAGAATGCGCTCTGTCGTAGTGGTCTTTCCTGCATCAATGTGGGCCATGATGCCGATATTTCTCGTATTTTCCAGTGTAACCTTTCTCGGCATACCGTTCTCCTTCTTAAATCGTAGTTGCGGGCGCGATCACCAGCGGAAGTGGGCGAATGCCTTGTTGGATTCGGCCATCTTGTGGGTATCCTCGCGCTTCTTCACGGCGCTGCCGGTGTTGTTGGCGGCATCCATGATCTCGCCTGCCAGGCGCTCGGCCATGGTACGCTCACCGCGGGCGCGGGAGTAGGCCGTCAGCCAGCGCAGACCCAGGGTCTGACGACGGGCGGGGCGGACCTCCATGGGGACCTGATAGGTGGCGCCGCCGACACGGCGGGCCTTGACTTCCAGGCTGGGCATGATGTTCTCCATAGCCTGGGTAAACACTTCCAGAGGATCCTTCTCGGTCTTATCCTTGATGATATCAAAGGCACCGTAGACGACCTTCTGAGCGACGCCCTTTTTACCGTCCAACATGATGCTGTTGACCAGCTTGGTCACCAGCACGGAGTTGTACATAGGATCGGGCAAGATCTCTCTCTTGGGAACATTACCTCTTCTGGGCACTATGCTTCCCTCCTTCATAAAAATATGATTTCATAGGTACTCAACAGCCGCTGACCGGCTGTTGTACGGCCTGCCAAAGAGGTACATTATAAATATAATGAGAAACCTTTTGGCAAAGCACAGAGCTGCAGGTTTTACTTGCTCTTGGGGCGCTTTGCGCCGTACTTGGAGCGGGCCTGCATACGGCCGGAGACGCCCTGGGTATCCAGAGTACCGCGGATGATGTGGTAACGGACACCGGGGAGGTCCCTGACACGGCCACCGCGGATCATGACGACGGAGTGCTCCTGCAGGGAGTGGCCCACGCCGGGGATGTAAGCGGTGACTTCGTAGCCGTTGGTCAGACGCACACGGGCGATCTTACGCAGAGCGGAGTTGGGCTTCTTGGGGGTCGCAGTTCTGACGGCCGTGCAGACGCCGCGCTTCTGAGGGGAGCTGAGGTCAGTCTCCTTGTTCTTCAGCGTGTTCAGGCCCTTCTGCATAGCGGGAGAATTGGACTTGTAGGTGCTCTTCTTCCGGCCCTGCTTGACCAGCTGGTTAAAAGTAGGCATTTGGTTTCTCCTTTCTCAAAAAATTTCTTGGGATGCTTCCCTATATTTTCCACGGAACAAACGCAGTTTATTCCGGCTGGAAACTCATTGTGTCACAACGGCCACGGCGGAGGCCGGCACGGCGATGCCGCAGGCCCGGCCCAGCTGCTGCATGGTCAGGGAACAGTCCGCCTCCACGCCGTGCTCCCGGCACAGCGCCAGCAACGGCTCCGTCAGGGCGGGGTCGGCGTCGCAGGCCAGATATACCCGCCTGGCGCTGCCCTGTGAGACGGCCCTCCGTGTCTGCTTCAAGCCCACCACTTTTTCCCTTGCAGTCAGCTCTCCGGCCACGGATGTTCTCCTCCTGTCATGGCATAACAAATCCCGCGGGCGATCCCGCGCAATTTGAAATTATAGCATAGGGCGCAGAACGCGTCAAGTGGAAACGCCACAAAAATTTGTGTAGTTCACTGAATTTTCCTGTGAAAATACGGCGTTTTCACGAAAGCACCCCTCCGCCTTGAGCGGAGGGGTGCTTTTATGCGGTTCAGGCTGGATCACGCCTCGTCGCCGTCGGAGGGCTCCTCCGTCTGGGCGGGAGTCTCGTCCTCCACGGGGCCGGCGGACACGGCGTAGACGTTCTCCACCGCTTCCTCCTCTTCCTCCACATCGGGGACCATCTCCTCGGCCAGCTTGCGGTAGGCCGTCAGGCCGGCGCCGGCGGGGATGAGCTTGCCGATGATGACGTTCTCCTTCAGGCCCACCAGATGATCGACCTTGCCCTTGATGGCGGCCTCGGTCAGGACCTTGGTGGTCTCCTGGAAGGACGCGGCGGACAGGAAGGAATCCGTGGCCAGAGAGGCCTTGGTAATACCCATCAGCAGCTGGGTGCAGGTGGCCTCCTGCAGCGGCTCGCCGTCCTCACGGACCTCGCCGTTGGCGATGCGCTGCCGCACGGCGGCATTGGCATCCTCCACCTCCAGCACGTCGGCCATGGCGCCGGACAGCAGGGTGGTGTCCCCTGCCTCCTCCACGCGTACCTTGCGCATCATCTGGCGGACGATGACCTCGATGTGCTTGTCGTTGATGTCCACGCCCTGCTGGCGGTAGACCTTCAGGACCTCCTGGATCAGGTAGTTGTGGACAGCGGAGGCGCCGCGGATACGCAGCACGTCGTGGGGGTTCAGGGCGCCGTCCTGCAGCTGGCGGCCCTTCTCGATGACCTCGCCGTCCTGCACCAGCAGGCCGGTGTGGGGTACCGCGTAGGTGCGGGTATCGCCATCATCGGCGGTAATGATGATGTTCAGCAGGCTGCCCTTGGTGGCCTCCTCGAAGCGGACCTTGCCGCCGATCTCGGCGATGGTGGCCATCTTCTTGGGCTTGCGGGCCTCGAACAGCTCCTCCACACGGGGAAGACCCTGGGTAATGTCGCCGCCGGCCACGCCGCCGGTATGGAACGTACGCATGGTCAGCTGGGTGCCCGGCTCACCGATGGACTGTGCCGCGATGATGCCGACGGCCTCGCCGGGGCCGACAGGCTTGCTGGTAGCCAGGTTCATGCCGTAGCACTTGGCGCAGATGCCGCTGTGTGCGCGGCAGGTCAGCACAGTGCGGATCTCGGCGGAGTGGATATCGAAGGACTCCAGCAGCGCCGCGTCGCTCTCTGTCATCATGTGATCCTTGGAGATCAGCACCTCGTCGGTGCCGGGCTTCAGGATGTCGCTGACGGGGAAACGGCCCTTGATGCGCTCGGAGAACTTCTCGATGACCTGGCCGCCCTCGCTGATCTCGGACACCAGAATACCCTTGGTGGCGCCGCAGTCGGCCTCGCGGATGATAACGTCCTGGCAGACATCCACCATGCGGCGGGTCAGGTAGCCGGAGTCGGCAGTACGCAGTGCCGTATCGGCCAGGCCCTTACGGGCGCCTCGGCTGGAGGTGAAGTACTCCAGCACGCTCAGACCCTCACGGAAGTTGGCCTTGATGGGGATCTCGATGGTCTTACCGGCGGTGTTGGCCATCAGGCCGCGCATACCGGTCAGCTGACGGATCTGCTTCATGGAACCACGGGCGCCGGAATCCGCCATCATGAAGATGGGGTTGTACTTGTTCATGTTGGCCGTCAGGGCGTCGGTGACATCGACGGTGGTCTTTTCCCACTCGCGCACCACCAGCTTGTAGCGCTCCTCATCGGTGATAAAGCCCATGTTGTACTGGTCCTCGATGTCCACCACGCGCTGCTCCGTCTCGGCGATCAGCTCGTACTTGGCCTTGGGCACCGTCATGTCTGCGATGGAGATGGTGATGGAGCCGCGGGTGGAGTACTTGTAGCCAGTGGCCTTGATGTTGTCCAGCACCTCGGCGGCGATGGTGAAGCCGTACTGGTTGATGGTGCGGTCCACGATCTTGCCCAGCAGCTTCTTGCCGCAGGTCTCGGTGATCTCGTAGTCGAAGAACTTGTCCGTGGGCTTGCCGTCCTCGTCGAAGCGCTTCACGAAGCCCAGATCCTGGGGGATGTTGCGGTTGAAGATGATGCGTCCGGCGGTGGCGCGCACCACATGGCTCACCTTCTCGCCGCCCAGCTCCTTGGTGACGCGGACCCAGACGGGCTGGTGGATACCGATGATGTGCTCGTTGTGGGCCATCAGCACCTCGTCCTCGTCGCGGTAGATGTTCAGATGGACGCCGGCCTTCTCCTCGTCGGTCAGCTCGTCGTAGGTCTTGCCGGCCAGCGCGAAGTCCACGCCGGCGGGCCAGTACTCGTCGTTGTCCATCTGGGAGACGCCGTTTTCAAACCGCTCGAAGGTCAGGTAGTAGGAGCCCAGCACCATATCCTGCGTAGGCACGGTGACGGGGCCGCCGTCCTGCGGACGCAGCAGGTTGTTGGCAGACAGCATCAGCAGACGGGCCTCAGCCTGTGCCTCGGCGGACAGGGGAACGTGAATGGCCATCTGGTCGCCGTCGAAGTCGGCGTTGAAGGCCGTGCAGTTCAGGGGGTGCAGCTTCAGGGCGCGGCCCTCCACCAGCACCGGCTCAAAGGCCTGAATACCCAGACGGTGCAGGGTAGGTGCGCGGTTGAGCATGACGGGATGATCCTTGATGATCTCGTCCAGCGCATCCCACACCTCGGTGCGGCCCTTGTCCACCATCTTCTTGGCGGACTTGATGTTGTTGGCGGAGCCGTCCTCCACCAGCTTCTTCATGATGAAGGGGCGGAACAGCTCCAGCGCCATCTCCTTGGGCACGCCGCACTGGTAGATCTTCAGCTCGGGGCCGACGCAGATAACGGAACGGCCGGAGTAGTCCACGCGCTTGCCCAGCAGGTTCTGGCGGAAGCGGCCCTGCTTACCCTTCAGCATATCGCTGAGGGACTTGAGGGCGCGGTTGTTGGCGCCGGTGACGGGACGGCCGCGGCGGCCGTTGTCGATGAGGGCGTCCACCGCCTCCTGCAGCATACGCTTCTCGTTGCGGACGATGATATCGGGCGCGTTCAGCTCCATCAGGCGCTTGAGGCGGTTGTTGCGGTTGATGACGCGGCGGTACAGGTCGTTCAGGTCGGACGTGGCGAAGCGGCCGCCGTCCAGCTGGACCATGGGCCGGATCTCCGGCGGGATCACGGGCAGGACGTCGATGATCATCCACTCCGGCTTGTTGCCGCTGAGACGGAAGGCGTCCACCACCTCCAGACGCTTGACGATACGCGCCTTCTTCTGGCCGGAGGTGGTCTTCAGCTCCGCATGGAGCTGCTCGCTCAGCTGCTCCAGATCGATCTGCTGCAGCAGCTTCTTCACGGCCTCGGCGCCCATGCCGGCGTCGAAATCGTCCTCGTACTTCTCCCGCATATCGCGGTATTCCTTCTCGGACAGGATCTGGTTCTTGATGAGGGGCGTCTCGCCGGGATCGGTGACGATATAGGCGGCGAAGTACAGCACCTTCTCCAGAATGCGGGGGCTGATGTCCAGCAGCAGGCCCATGCGGGAGGGGATGCCCTTGAAGTACCAGATGTGGCTGACGGGGGTGGCCAGCTCGATGTGGCCCATGCGCTCGCGGCGCACCTTGGCCCGGGTGACCTCCACGCCGCAGCGGTCGCAGATCTTGCCCTTGTAGCGGATCTTCTTATACTTACCGCAGTGGCACTCCCAGTCCTTCGTCGGCCCGAAAATGCGCTCGCAGAACAGGCCGTCCCGTTCCGGCTTCAGCGTGCGGTAGTTGATGGTCTCCGGCTTTTTCACCTCGCCGTAGGACCACTCGCGGATCATCTCCGGAGAAGCGATGCCGATCTTGATGGCGTCAAATGTTGCGTAACTCATAATGCAGCTCCTCCTTTTCCTTAAAACTCGTCGTCCCCGTCGTCATCGAAGGAAGCGTCCACTTCCTCGTCGGCGACGTAGTCGAATCCGGCGTCGGCCAGCTCATCCTCATCGGCGAACCGCTTCTGCCGCTCGTCCTCGGCGTCCATGCGCGCCAGGTTGAAGGTATCCAGCGCGTCCTCGTCCTCCTTCAGCTCGATCTGGTTGCCGTCGGCATCCAGCACCTGGATATCCAGGCACAGGGACTGCAGCTCCTTGACCAGCACCTTGAAGGATTCCGGCACGCCCGGCGTGGGCACATTGTGGCCCTTGACAATGGACTCGTAGGTGCGGACACGGCCCGTCACGTCGTCGGACTTGACGGTCAAGATCTCCTGCAGGGTGTACGCCGCACCGTAGGCCTCCAGCGCCCACACTTCCATCTCGCCGAAGCGCTGGCCGCCGAACTGGGCCTTGCCGCCCAGAGGCTGCTGGGTCACCAGGGAGTAGGGACCGGTGGAACGGGCGTGGATCTTATCATCCACCAGATGGTGCAGCTTCAGGAAGTACACATAGCCCACGGTGACCTTGTTGTCGAACCGCTCGCCGGTACGTCCGTCGTACAGCCAGCTCTTGCCCTCGGGATCGAGGCCGGCCAGCTCCAGCGCCTCGGAAATATCCTTGTCGGTGGCGCCGTCGAAGATGGGGGTGGCTACCTTCCAGCCCAGGGTCTTGGCGGCGTAGCCCAGATGGACCTCCAGCACCTGACCGATGTTCATACGGCTGGGCACGCCCAGGGGGTTCAGCACGATATCCAGCGGCGTGCCGTCGGGCAGGAAGGGCATATCCTCCTGGGGCAGCACGCGGGACACGACGCCCTTGTTGCCGTGACGGCCGGCCATCTTGTCGCCGGGCTGGATCTTGCGGCGCTGGGCGATGTAGACGCGGACCACCTGGTTCACGCCCGGCCCCAACTCGTCGCCGTTCTCGCGGGTAAATACCTTGGTGTCGATGACGATGCCGCTCTCGCCGTGGGGCACCTTCAGGGAGGTGTCGCGGACCTCGCGGGCCTTCTCGCCGAAGATGGCGCGCAGCAGGCGCTCCTCGGCGGTGAGGTCAGTCTCGCCCTTGGGCGTGACCTTGCCCACCAGAATGTCGCCGGCGTGTACCTCGGCGCCCACGCGGATAATGCCGCGCTCGTCCAGATCCTTCAGCGCCTCCTCGCCCACGTTGGAGATATCGCGGGTGATCTCCTCGGGCCCCAGCTTGGTGTCGCGGGCGTCGATCTCGTATTCCTCGATATGGATGGACGTGTACACGTCCTCCTTCACCAGCCGCTCGTTGAGCAGCACGGCGTCCTCATAGTTGTAGCCTTCCCACGTCATGAAGCCCACCAGAATGTTGCGGCCCAGTGCGATCTCACCCTGATCGGTGGCGGGACCGTCCGCCAGCACGGTGGGATCGTCGCCGCCGTGGACGCGCTCGCCCACGGAGACGATAGGCTTCTGGTTGATGCAGGTGCCGTGGTTGGAGCGCAGGAACTTGATGAGCTTGTAATCCTTGGTCTCGCCGCTGTCATAGCGGACAGACACGTTGGTGGCGTCTACCTTGGTCACCACGCCGTCGCCCTCGGCCAGCACGGCCACCTCGGAGTCCAGGCAGATCTTGTGCTCCATGCCGGTGCCCACGATGGGCGCCTCCGGCTTCAGCAGGGGCACGGCCTGACGCTGCATGTTGGCGCCCATCAGGGCGCGGTTGGCGTCATCGTTGGGCAGGAAGGGGATCATGGCCGTGGCGATGGACACCATCATGCGGGGCGACACGTCGATATAGTCCACGCTGTTGCGGGGGACCTCCACGATCTCGTCGCGGTGGCGGCAGGTGATACGCTCACGGGTCAGGCACCCGTTCTCGTCCACCGGCTCCGCCGCCTGACCCACCACATACTGATCCTCCACGTCGGCGGTCATGTAGGTGATGTCGTCGGAGACCTTGCACGTCTCGTGATCCACGGCGCGGAACGGTGCCTCGATAAAGCCGTACTCGTTGATGCGGGCATAGGTGGCCAGATAGGAGATCAGGCCGATGTTGGGGCCTTCAGGCGTCTCGATGGGGCACATACGGCCGTAGTGGCTGTAATGCACGTCGCGGACTTCCATGTTGGCGCGCTCGCGGCTGAGGCCGCCGGGGCCCAGTGCGGACAGACGGCGCTTGTGGGTCAGCTCGGCCAGCGGGTTGGTCTGATCCATGAACTGGCTCAGGGGGCTGGAGCCGAAGAACTCCTTGATGGCCGCGGTAACGGGCCGGATGTTGATAAGGCTCTGGGGCGTCACCACGTCCAGATCCTGAATGGTCATGCGCTCGCGGATGACCCGCTCCATCCGGGAAAAGCCGATGCGGAACTGGTTCTGCAGCAGCTCGCCCACGCAGCGCAGGCGGCGGTTGCCCAGATGGTCGATGTCGTCCTTGGTCACCAGGCCGTGGGCCAGCGCGTTCATATAGTTGATGGACGCGAAGATATCGTCCACGATGATGTGCTTGGGCACCAGATCGTCGGCGTGCAGCCGGCACTGGGCGATCAGCTCCTCGCCGCTGTACTGGCCCAGCAGCTCCTGCAGCACGTCGTAGCGCACGCGCTCCTTGATGCCGCACTTCTCCCGGGGATCGAAATCCACATAGCGGGACATGTCGCACATCTTATTGGTAAAGATCTTCAGCGTCTCGCCGGACTCCAGCGCCACGGTGATCTCGTACACGCCCACGGCGTCCAGCTCGGCGCAGTCGGCGGCGGTCAGCACATGGCCGTCCTCGAAGATGATCTCGCCGGTGGCGGGGTTTGCTGCAGGCACCGCCAGCTTCTGGCCCTTGGCGCGGGACCAGATGGTCAACTTCTTGTTGAACTTGTACCGGCCCACCATGGACAGGTCGTACCGGCGGGGATCGAAGAACAGGCCCTGCAGCAGGGTCTCGGCAGAATCCACCGTGGGCGGCTCGCCGGGACGCAGCTTGCGGTAGATCTCCAGCAGCGCCTCCTCGTAGGTCTTGCAGGTATCCTTCTCCAGCGTGGCCACGATGCGGCGGTCATCGCCGAAGCGCTCCAGGATCTCCGCGTCGGTCCGGAGCCCCATGGCACGGATCAGGCAGGTGATGGGCAGCTTGCGGTTCTTGTCGATACGGACCCAGAACACCTCGCTGGTGTCCGTCTCATACTCCAGCCACGCGCCGCGGTAGGGGATGACGGTGCTGGTCAGCAGGGGCAGATCGGTCTTGAGGTCGATCTCCTTGCCGTAGTACACGCCAGGGGAGCGGACGATCTGGCTGACCACCACGCGCTCGGCGCCGTTGATGACGAAGGTGCCGCCGTGGGTCATCAGCGGGAAATCTCCCATGAAGATCTCCTGCTCCTTGATCTCGCCGGTCTCCTTGTTGTGCAGGCGCACCCGCACCTTCATGGGAGCGGCATACGTGGCGTCCCGCGCCTTGCACTCCTCCACGTCGTACTTGGGCTTCTCGTCCATGCTGTAATCAATGAAGCTCAGCTCCAGATTCCCGGCATAGTCCGTGATGGAAGCCACATCGGCAAAGACCTCCCGCAGGCCGGTCTCCAGGAACCACTTGTAGGATTTCTTCTGGATCTCCAGCAGGTTGGGCATTGCCATGACTTCTTCGTGGCGGGCAAAATTCTTGCGCAGGGTCTTGCCATAATACTTGTCCTTGGCCATTCAACGATCACGCCTTTCTACTCGTTACTTCTTTTCCGGCCGCGTCCGGCTCTCGCCAGCAAGCCCTCCGCGGCCCCTATGGGGCGGCTCCGCAGCGACACGCGCGGGCTTGTTGGCGTTTTTTACGCCGCTGCCCTTGTATTCCGCCGCCGGAGATGGTATACTGTGGTCAGATGAAAGTGGGGATGTGTTTGCGTCCATCCTCCCAATATAAGCGCTTCATTATATCAAAATCCGGAAGCGCTGTCAAGTCCTGTCTGCGCCTCCGGGCGCTTTTTTCATGCAGAAAATGGCGGGTGCCCTGCGGCACCCGCCATTTTTCCGTTTATTGCACCGTCGTGATGACGCCGCCCGCAATGGTCACGCCCCACGCGGAGGACGCGGCCTCCGCCGGTGCGGCCTGTATGGCCTCGGCCAGCACCTCCACCACCTGATAGATGGCGGTGCCGTCCAGCCCCGTGTCCGTCTCCAGCACCATCGGCTCGCACAGCACGCCGGTCATGCCCCCCGGCGCCACCGCTCCGGTGTAATAGTAGGTGCCGCCGCTGCCGGCCAGCCAGCCGCTGCGCAGCTTCACCGCCGGCTGCCGGGAGGGCACACCGCCCACCGCCTCGCCGACAGCGTTGGCCCACCAGCTCACCAGCCGCACCCGCACATAGGCGGGATAGGTGCCGGTGTTCTCCACCCGGATGTTGGACTTCACGTCGCCGGTATGTGTGCCGGAGGTGAATGTATCGTCATTCAGCTGCTCGTGTACCGCGCAGGTGACCGCCGCCGGCTCGAAAAGATTCTCCGTCCCGGCCTTCCGGAACATGAACGCCATGGTCACGCCCACCGCCGCCAGAGCCGCCGCGGCAGCCGCCAGCACCAGTATCCGTTTTTTCCGCGCCTTCACCGCGTCACCCCTTTCTGTTGCGGATAGCCGCGCTGCTGCCGCTGAGCCACCTGTCCTGCACCGCCTCGCCGCCAAAGGTCACGGAGACCCCGTCCTCGGTGACGACAGCGGTCTGCCGGCCGTCGCCGTACCGCCACGACCAGTCGTTCACCTGCTCCACGGTGTAGCTGCGGCACGGCAGTCCGCGGATCACCGCGCTGCCGCTGCCGGTGATGGTGACATACGTCACCATGTCCGGATCGTCCTGCGCCGTGACCCTGTACACGAACACCTGCGTCCCGCTGCCCTCGTCGTCCGCGCCGTTTTCCCGGACGATGGTCAGATCACCGAAGGCCGGCATGAACTTGGCGTAGAACACGTTTTTGTTGGGATTGGTCAGCAGTCCGTCCCGCTTGGGGCGGATGACCGTATCATCCACCGCCGCCATGTCCTCCCGCACCAGTACGGTGCAGGCCTCGTCCAGATACCAACCCTGGAAGGAATAGCCCGGCTCTGCCGCCGCCGTGGAGCCGGAAAGCTCCTCCGTGCCGCTGACCACCTCGATGGCGGGACTTACAGACCCGCCGCCGTAGGGCCACACGGTGTACTCCACGGTGTACTGCTTCGTCTCATAATAGAAAATAATGTAGTTCTGCGTATCCTGGGGCCGCAGGCTGATGCTCTGCTGCGCCGCCGACACGCAGCTCATGCCGGCGATGTCCTCGGCCTGCGCCGTCACCACCTCGCCGTAGCGTCCCGTGCCCGTCTTCACCGGCAGCAGCACGCCGTTTTTGTGGGCCGCGTCGCTCTCGTCATAGGTCAGCTCCTCCAGCTTGCTGATGTCCGTGCCGTAGGTCAGGTGGTACACCCGGTAGTTCTGGGTGTTCCGGGCATAGAACACATACAGCTCCGTACCCTTTTCGCTGATGTTGAACGTGAAGCCCTCCGTGCCCTTCGTCACCTGCTGCGCCGTGCCGTCCGCCGTCACCACGCCGGTGGTCAGCGGCGTGAAGCCGCTGAAGGTCTGTGGCTTGACGGTCTGCGTGCTGTTCACCGCGCCGATGCCCTCCGTGTGGAACGATGCCTCCGTGTAGTTGACGTAGCCGCCGTTCTCATCCTGCGTCAGGTCGTCCCCCGCCGCGTTCAGATCCTGCAGCATGTGGTGCACCGCGTAGTAGGCGTTCTGCACGTCCGGCGTGTAATAGAACGTGACCACGTTGTCCCTGGAGCCCACATAGTTGCCGTTCTCGTCCTTCTCCACCGCCAGCACCAGCCGCTTGTAAAAGGCGTCCGGCAGATAGTTGGTGACCACGGCGAACCGCTCCGTCACCACCGCCATCTCCGTGGTCTTCGTGACGGTGCCGCCGCCGGGCGCCTCCGCGATCAGCCGGTTATCGCTGTGATAGCGGTATTCCACCGTGTAGCTGATCTCCGTGGCGTGAACGTAGGTGAACGTGAACACGTTCACCGTGGGGTCGCTCTTGTCGTCCTCATACTGGATGGCGGCGGAGTGGCTGGCCAGCGTGGGATAGTACCCGCTGTTGTAGCCGTCGTACAGCTGGTCAAACGGCGCGCCCGCCTTGGGGATAAACGTCCGGGTGGCCCCCTGGAACGCATAACCCGTGGAGTCGTCGGCCACTGTCCTGTGGAAACCGCCGTCCTCCGCCAGATAGACGTAGCGCCTTGTCTCGCCGCCGCTGCTGACCGTATAGCCCGTGTTGTCACGGGGGTTGTACAGTGCGGCGGCCCCGGCCGCCGCCGTCCACGCGGCGTCCGTCTCCGCCTCCAGCTTGACATAGTGGATGATGAACGGCTGCGCCGAATGGGTGCCCCAGTCCGCAAAGACGCTCATATCCCGGACGATGGGCATATGTTGGATGAGATTTAGTTCCTGCTCATTCAGGCAGATTTCCTTGCGGATGGGCCGCGTGCGGTCTGGCATGATAAAACACTCCTTTCACTTTACAACGGACAGATTTTCTGCGAATGGGGGGGGTAACGCGAAAAATTTCTTTTTACTTTTTAACGGACTTTTTTCTCAAAAACTTGACACCCTCTTAAAAAATATGCGCCCCTGCTTTTGTGAAAGCGGGAGCGCAGAATATCTGCGGATATGAAATTATGGAGAATAGCAAGCACATCCGGTGTCCGTACATACCGGAAAAATGTGAGTATCGGCCTTGCCTTCAAACTCACATTTTCTGTTTTGGGGAGTCCCCAAGCCCCTCGTATTCTAAAAAGAAAAAACTTTTTGAACTTTTGAGAAAGCGGCTTGATTTTATTCGCTTATCCGATTATAATATAATATGAATTATTATAGGCAGAAGCGAGTGAGATAGGAGTGGCCCATGAAATACTTATCAATCACACAGACCGCTGAACGATGGGGTATTTCCACCCGGCGCATACAGATTTTATGTGCCGAAGGGCGTGTCCCAGGCGCCATCCGCATTGGAACAGTATGGGGCATTCCAGATGATGAGCCAAAGCCCGCAGACGCAAGAATAAAAAGCGGAAAGTATGTCAAGAAACCCACCGATAATAACGAGTGAGCCACAGAATTATCAGCGACCCGGACTCGAAATAATGGAGCGTATTCCACCTCAGGGGTGCGAATGGGCGCACTAACCCCTTGGTTTACAACACGTCCTAAATGGTCTATTCGACAGACTATGACAAGATTGGACGCAATTCAACAAATATAAGTCCTTCCGTGACAGGACAGGTCTTTTACGAGAATAGATTTGTGGAGGAAAACAGCCATGCCAACACTGGAATGGATCGGAAAAAGTAAAGTCATCAATCACCATCAGGAAGTGCCGTTCCGGGTGTTGGAGCGCCAATACAGCTATGACGAGCAGGGCCAGCATGAAGAAGATAACGGCAGCGAAAATATGATTATCCGGGGCGATAATCTGGAAGCCCTGAAAGCGCTGCTGCCCCGGTATGAGAGGCGCGTCAAGTGCATTTACATCGACCCGCCCTACAACACGGGCAACGAGGGCTGGGTCTACAACGATAATGTCAACGACCCGAAAATCAAGAAGTGGCTGGGCGAGGTTGTCGGCAAAGAGGGCGAGGACTTGACCCGCCATGACAAATGGCTGTGCATGATGTATCCCCGGCTGAAGCTGCTGCAAAAGCTGCTGGCGGAGGACGGGGTTATTTTTATCAGCATTGATGATACGGAATATGCCAATCTTCGGCTGATTTGCGATGAAATTTTTGGTATACGTAATTTCCTTGCAGATGTTATTTGGGAGAAATCCGATAGCCCAAGAATGGATGCAAAGATTTTTTCTGTCCGACATGACCACACAATTACATATACGAAAAATATCGATGTTCTGAACCTAAACAGAATTCACACGGATGAAGTCCCTGAACATTACAACAAGGTTGAAACAGATGGCAGAAGATATTACTTAAAGCCCCTTCGTGCAATGGGACAAAATGATGCGCGTGAAGCTCGTCCGAACCTTTATTATGCTATGATTGCGCCCGATGGCTCAGAGGTTTTCCCTGTTAGGTCAGATGGCTCGGATGGTAACTGGCGTTGGAGTAAATTGAAGGTGGCAGAGAACCCCACGCGCATTGAGTGGGTGAACGGGCGCAACGGCTGGACACCGTATTACAAAATTTATGCAGAAGAACAAACAGAGCGTCCTCCAGAAACAATCTGGTACAACAAAGATGTTGGTAGTAACCGTACTTCAATGAATCAAATTAAAGCAATTTTCCGGGATGGAAAATCTTTCGATACGCCCAAACCCGTTGGATTAGTTGAAAGAATACTTGAAATTGCATCTGAAAAGGACAGTATCGTTCTCGACTCCTTCGCCGGTTCCGGCACCACCGCCCACGCCGTTCTGAATATGAACAAAGCTGACGGTGGGCATCGGAAATTCATTCTGGTTGAGATGATGGACTACGCCGACAGCATTACTGCCGAGCGCGTGAAGCGGGTCATCCAAGGCTACGGCGAGGGCAAGAACGCCGTAGAGGGTACGGGTGGCAATTTCAGCTTCTACGATCTGGGCGAACAGCTGCTTGTGGGCGATTGCCTGAACGAAGCTGTTGCCCCCGAAAAAATCCGCGAATACATCTGGTTCATGGAAACCAAAACGCCCTATGCTCCGCCCGCCGGGGATAATCCGTATTATCTGGGCAAGCACAACAGCACGGATTACTACTTCTACTATGAGCCGCAGCGCGTGACGGTGCTTGATTATGCGTTTCTTGCCACCATCAAAGAAAAAGCCGATGGAACGGTCATTTATGCCGACCGCTGCTCCATCGGTGAGGACAAGCTGGCGCAGATGGGAATTACCTTCAAGAAGATTCCCCGCGACATCAGCAGACTGTAAGGGGGTGTTCGCTATATGGAATTAAAAAGCTATCAGAAAAAGGTCATAGCGGACTTGACCCGCTATCTGGAACTGCTGAATGAAACACGGGACTACGCGGCAGCTTTCCGCTGCTTCTGGCAGGAAAAAAGTGCACCGTCTCTGGGGTACTATCAGGATATTCTGCCCGGTGTCCCTAACCTCTGCTTCAAGGTGCCCACAGGCGGTGGGAAGACCTTTATCGCCTGTAATGCCATTCGCCCCATTTTTGACGCTCTGCCTGTTACCAAGACAAAGGCAGTGGTTTGGCTCGTTCCCTCAGACGCAATCCTGGCGCAGACGGTGAAAGCCCTCAAAGACACACAGCATCCCTACCGTCAAAAGATCGATGTGGATTTTGGCGGGCGCGTGGAGGTCTATACCAAGCAGGAGCTTTTGAACGGGCAGAACTTCAATCCCACTGCCGTCACCGAACAGCTTTCCATCATGGTGCTGTCCTATGATTCTTTCCGTGGGCGCGGCAAGGAGGGCTTGAAAGCCTATCAGGAGAACAGCAACCTTGCCGAGTTTGCAAAGGTGCTGGGTAAGCCCGACAGCCCCATTGAAAAAGCGGATGAAACCGCACTGTTCCAGATCATCAACCAGCTTAACCCGCTTGTCATTGTGGACGAGAGCCACCACGCCCGGTCTGATCTCAGCCTTGAAATGCTGGAGAACTTCAATCCCTGCTTTGTTCTGGATTTGACCGCTACCCCGAAAAAGGAGAGCAATATTATCTCCTATGTGGACGCGGTTCAGTTAAAGACGGAAAACATGGTCAAGTTGCCCGTGATTGTCTACAACCGGGACAGTCAATCCGATGTGCTGATTGACACGATTGATCTGCGGAATAAGCTGGAAGAACTTTCCTGTTTGGAATATACAAAAACAGGCAAGTATATTCGCCCCATCGCGCTGTTCCAGGCACAACCAAAAGGCAAGGAGGACGCTACCACCTTTGAAAAACTGCGGGACAAGCTGGTGGACGCTGGCATCCCGGCAGAGCAGATTGCCATTCGCACGGCTGATGTGAACGAACTGAAAAATGTGGATTTGATGTCTTCCGATTGCCCTGTTCGCTATATCATCACGGTCAATGCGCTGAAAGAGGGCTGGGATTGCCCCTTTGCCTATATTCTTGCCTCTCTTGCCAACAAGACCAGCCAGGTGGATGTGGAGCAGATTTTGGGACGGATACTCCGCTTGCCCCATACGAGCCAGCATACACAGAGCGCACTCAATATGTCCTATGTGCTGACTTCTTCCAACGACTTCAACAACACCGTGGCGCATATCGTCAAGGGCTTGAACAGCGCAGGTTTCAGCGATAAGGACTATCGCATTGGAGAGTCTGCAAAACCGCAGATTCCCGAACAGCCAGCGGAACAAATCACGCTGCCTGATCAACAAGGGTGTCTTGAAATGGAAACCCCTTTGGAAACCGCCGAGGACGATTTTTCGGGGCTGGATGGGAAATCTATCGGGGCAGAACTGGAACGCCGCCGGGAACAGGAAAAATCCGCAGAAATCACCCCGAAAGCCGACAGTATGCTGGATGATGCCAACAAAGCCGGTGAAGCGTACAACAACGCCGTAAAACAGGGGCAGGATGATCCGCAGATTCAGAATCTTCCTTGGGAGGTGCGGGAACAAGTGGCTACTTTCCGTGTTCGTCCTCAATTCCAAAGTGACATTGAAACGCTCATGATCCCGCAGTTTTTCCAGGTGATCCCCGATACCCTGTTTACGGAAGGTACGCTGGAACTGCTGGAAAAAGAGCAGCTTGCCGAAGGCTTCACGCTGAAAGGTAAGGCATACGACATTGATTTTGCCGCAGCCGATGATGAAATTGCCGAGGTCGATGTGCGGGCAAATGAGGGTGGATTGCCCAAGGTATTCAAAATGACCAGCGCAGAACAGCGGTATTTCAAGGAATATTTCAACAGTCTGCCGCCGGAGAGCCGTGTGCGCCAGTGCAAGGATATGATGTTCAATCAGCTTAATAAGCTGAACATGGTGGACGCCGCCGAACTGAAAGCCTACATAAACCGCATCGTGGACGATATGGACAAGGCACAGATCGCCGCTATGGAGAAGGCACCGCTGGGATATGCCAAAAAAATCAGAGAAAAGATTGAATCCCTGCTGGATGCACATTATCGGGAAACCTTTGTAAAATGGCTGGAAACCGAACGCATCGTATGCCAGCCGTCCTATCGGCTGCCGTCAGTTATTCATCCCACGACCAGCACAGACATATACGGCGGTTCTTTGTATGAAGCCGAGGATGGCGACATCAACAAGCTGGAACAGGATTTGATCATGGAGCTGACCGCCCTTCCGAACATTCGCTGGTGGCACCGCAATCTCTCCCGGCATGGCTTTGCCATCAACGGCTATATCAAGCACTACCCGGACATTATGATTATGACCCAGAGCGGCAAGGTAATCTTTGCAGAAACCAAGGGCGAGCATCTGAAAAACGATGACAGCCGGGAAAAGATTGAATTGGGACGCGCGTGGCGGACTGCCGCCGGGAGCCAGTACCGTTATTACATGGTGTTCAGGGATGGAGAAAATCTCCTGCCGGGAGCTGTCAGCATGAGCCAGTTTGTGGAGACGATAAAGGCACTGTAAACGCAGGCTAATCTCGATTAAAGGAGGTCCTTTGCTTTGAAGTTTTGTAATTTTCTCCTTCGCGTTGATGGCACTCGGGAGGCTTCGATGGATGATTTTCAGCAAGTTCTTAAAGTGGGCCTCCGAACATACAAACCTGATCGCCAGAAGTATTTGTATTCTATCGAAATGGACATCATCGAAGGACGATATTTCTGGATGGCTTGTGATTATGATGATGCTGTTCGATTCAGGGATTATGTTATAAACAAGGAAACTGGCGAAAAAGAGCCTAATCCTCGGTCTAAAGAACAGATTGAGCCGCGACAACAGTTTTTTGCCTGCTATGACTGTAACACGCATTTCCTGTACCTAAATGATCTTACAAGGCGTAGCTTTTTGCAGCAATATCTTAGTGAAACACTTCAAAAGGACTTTCAAATCAATAACATCTATACCTCAGTAGATGAATTTTGCAGCAAAATAAAAACTATACGGGGATTTCAGTATACTCAGGTGGATAACCTATTTGGAAGGAGTAGCGATTTGTTCGCCCAAGTAGGAAATATCTGGGGACAGGATTTGCCGAGTAAAATTCAGTTAAAGGTTGCATATGGAGATATTCCAGTACATGGTGGCGGAAGGCAAATTATTGACGTTTTCAGCCGTCATAAAGGTGAGTTTGAAAATGTTGTAATTATCGGGAGCGACGACGCAGGAGTTGAGCATACTTTTGACTTCTCATCAGTATTAAAGCACCTCGCTATTTCTCCTGTGAAAGATGAAAATGAACATTTTGACCCCACAGAAGTGAGGAACCTTCTGTTGCGCGAACTGAGGTGATTCCTTATGTATAGGCGGCACAAAATACTTCTTCTTGTTTGCTTTGGTGGGATTTTTCTCATAGCATTTTTCTTCAACTGGGAGTTTTATGCTGTTGCGGAAGCCGCTATCACCGTAGCATCCATTGCAATGGGCGTGTATATTGCAGCTGTATCAGCCCTCTTAGGAAGCCAGTATGCAAAAGACCTAAAAGGAAAAACGGACAAAGAGTACCCTACCAAAACTCTCTTGGGCGTTTTAGCAGACTATTTTCGCTTGGCAGGGATTGCGTGTGTCTTACTGATAATTATTAGTTGTGCATTTCTAATTCCCACCAATATGGATCTTTCCAGTAATTACTTGCTTTATCTTCTCAGATGTGGATCGGCATTCTCTTATGCGATTTTCGCTGCCAATATTCTATTACTCTGGCTTATCCTCATTTTTTTAGTTAATTCATTGGGGAAATCCGTAAAGTAACTACACCATGGTTATTTCCATGGATAGTGTTTGAAGCGCGCTTATCTCAGTAAATAAACACAACATTGATTCCGGGGCGGCAGGGCATTCTGCCGCCCTCTATTTATGTTGGCAGCCCGATAGTTTTCGGTATGTCATAGAAATAATGGAAGATAAGGTGGTGATTCCGTGAAAAGTCAAAATTTACTGAAAAAGGAGGTGGTATGCCCATGCAGCGCAAAAGAATAGTTGCGTTCTCGGTGCAGGAGGCAGGATATGGCCAAACCGCTTGATCCCAAAGCGATAGAGGCCGAGCGGCAGACCAGCAGCCGAGCTGAGCGCAGAGAACAAAAACGTCGCCAGATGCAGGACGAGATTTCCTATAATCAGCGCGGAAATGGTGTCATTGTCATCCCGCCGCAAAAACGGCGAGAAATTGCAGCGGAACCACCCAAACTCCGCGTTGCGGCATATTGCCGCGTCAGCACACAGGAGGAACAACAGATCGGCAGTTTCGATATGCAGATTCATCATTTTACCAAGAGAATCGAAGCCAATCCGCAATGGGAACTGGTTGAAATCTATCAAGATGAAGGGATAAGTGCAACTACCGTAGAAAAGCGTCTGGGCTTTCAGAAAATGATTACCGACGCGGTGGACGGAAAAATTGACTTGATCCTCACGAAAAGCATCAGCCGTTTTGGTAGAAATATCGTGGATATTCTGGATAATCTGCGAACGCTTTCCGCACTGAATCCCCCTGTTTCCGTTGAGTTTGAGACAGAGGGAATTACCTATACCGGTGATGGACGGAATAACCTCCTGATCTCACTATTGGCTGCTCTGGCTGAAATGGAATCCCAACAAAAGAGTGAGGCCATTAAAGCAGGTATTCGCTGGCGTATGGCGGAGGGCATTTACAAGTTCTCTGTGCAGAACACGTTGGGCTTCTACCGCGACCACTTTGGGCGGTTGGTTATCGAACCTACCGAGGCACGAATTGTCGAGTATATCTACGAAAGCTGCTTGGAGGGAGCAACACCAGCGGAAATAGCCGCTGCTCTGACAGAGCAGGGAATCAAATCTCCCATGGGAAATGATCTCTGGTCTGCCGGTACTGTCCGCAGCATCCTCCGAAATGAGAAATACTGCGGTGATGCCTTGATGCAGAAAACTTATACCAAAGATTTCCGCACACATAAATCAGTGAAAAACACTGATCTGAATATGTATTTCAAGGAAAATCACCATACAGCTATTGTTAAAAAAGAGGATTGGATAAAGGTACAAAAACTGCTGTTGGAGCGGCACAGCACGGCAAAACGGGCTACATTGCGCCGTCTAAGCAATCACTTTGTCGCATACCGCGTAAAGGATGGTCTTTTCAAGGGCTATCTGATTATGGATTCCCGCTGGTCTTTTATGGAACGTCAGGAGTTTATGAAAATCGTGGATGAGACGCAAAACACCATAAAATGAAAGGATTTTTACTATGAACTTCGATTTTTCCGCTTTGAACTTTGAAACCATCGACTCCAACATCAACGCCTACCCGGATATGTTCCTGAATCAGAATGGCGTGACTTTCACCAAGAAGGTGCTTGAGGACTTGGGCTATCCTGCCTTTATTTTGTGTCTGCTGGATGCGAAAGCGAGGGTATTTGCGATCCGTTCCTGCAAGAGCAACGAACCGAAGGGATTCAAGTTCTCCAAGCCGAGAGGCGAACAGAAAGGTGTTGTTACGATCTCCAACAAGAATCTGCTTGACCCGCTTCGCGCTGTCACCGGCGAGGACTGGATTCCCGGCAAGCGTTACAGGGTGCGCGGGTTCTGGGTTGCCGATGCAAAAACCATGTGCTTTGACCTCAATGAGGGCGTTCAGGAGGACTTTCGTCCTGTTACGCCGAGCAATGATGCAGAATAATCCCTGATTTTCAGGGAGAAAAGGGAGAGCCAAAGAGCAGCGGCAAGCCGCCTGAGCGAGAAAGCCACCTCTCCCTTTTCTCCCTCGCTGCGGCTATGGAAACCGTGGAAAACCGCAAGCGGTTTACGCACCGTTCCCACAGCCTGCGCTCACCCTCTTTTTCCTCTCTGGCTTTCTCCCTATACAAAGATAAGTGTCCATTTTCTATCCCGAAAACGCACAGTTGCCACGACGAACAGAGGGCAGCGTGTCAATATGGCAAAGAAAAGCAAACGGCACACAGGCGGTTTTATACTCAAAAAAAGCCCCGAAACATGACAAAAAAGAAACCCAGTACCACTTTAATGGCGTGGTGCTGGGCTTCTTCTGATTACAGCGATTTTCAGCGGGTGAAGCAATGTGCTGTTTGCAGATAGCTCTTTCGCATTTTGCTGTTTGGTGCGGAAATGTACTGTTCCGCAAAATCCTACGCACAGAAGCGTACCGTGTACACTCTATCGCGCTTTGCGTTCTAATATACTTTTTTGCGCAAGAAGAAAGAAATTTGCTGTTTTCACTATGCTCGATTTAAGCACGGCGTTTTTACTGCCTCATAGTCAATTCACTCAGCAATTAAGCCAAAATGCCGCAGCGCATCCTTGATCGCCTCGACCTTCTCAGGCGGGCAGGGATGATACTCATGTTTTCTCTGATCCACTGCGTTCGGCGCTTTGTGCATATCCAGTCCGACCATACGCTTGACCTCGGCAATATATGCCGTATGGACTTTGAAGCCGTACTTCTCCTGCACATACTCCTGAATACGCTTATAGGTCGGATGCTCCTTGACCTCGCCGGTTTCCACTTCCATTCTGACCTCAACCGTCAGTGGATTTGTTTCCCGTGACAAGAGGACCACCGTCTCCACGTTGGCGGTGCCTGGGAACATGTCCACCGCCGCGGCCCGGACGGCCTCGTAGCCCTCCTGGGTGAACAGCTTCACGTCCCGGGCCAGCGTGGCCGGGTCGCAGGACACATACACGATGCGCCCGGGCGCCATCTGCGCCGCCGCATGCACCACCTCGGGCGCCAGCCCCTTCCGGGGCGGGTCCACGCAGATCACGTCGGGCCGCAGCCCTCTGGCGGCAAAGTCCGCCGCCGCGGCCGCCGCATCGCCGCAGAGGAACTCCACATTCTCCACGCCGTTGCGCCGCGCGTTCTCCTTTGCGTCCGCAATGGCCTCCGGCACGATCTCCGCGCCGATGACCCGTGCCGCGTGCCGCGCCATCACCTGGGTGATGGTGCCTGCGCCGCAGTACAGGTCCAGCACCGTCTCCGTTCCCGTCAGCTCCGCGAACTCCACGGCTCTGGCGTACAGCACCTCCGCCATCTCCCGGTTCACCTGATAGAACGACGGCACGCTGAGCCGGAACGTCAGGCCGCACAGGGTGTCCGTCAGCACATCCGTGCCCCACAGCGTCCGGTATTCCGACCCCAGCACCGCCCCGGTGGGCTGGGTGTTCACCCCCAGCACCACGCCCACGGCCTCCGGCACCGCCTGCCGCAGCAGGTCCACCAGCGTCTCCTCGCGGGGCAGCTTTTCCCCGTTCACCACCACGCACAGCAGCGACTGCCCCGCGCCGTTGGTGCGGACGTACAGGTGCCGCACCAGCCCCCGACGGGTCCTCTCGTCGTAGCAGCTGACGCCGCAGGACGCGATGTATGTCCGCAGCGCCTGGGCCGCCGCGTCGGCCTGGGGCTTCTGGATCAGGCACGTCTCCACCGGGACGACCTGGTGGCTCCTGGCCTTGTAGAAGCCCACGCTGCCGTCTGCCGCCGCCGGGTACTGGCTCTTGTTGCGGTAGTGCAGCGGCGCGCCGCTGTCGATGCCCTCCACCGTCACGGCGCTGCCGCCGATGCGGCGCAGCGCGTCCTGCACCCGCTGGCGCTTGGCGTCCAGCTCCTCGGCCCGGTCCATGTGGCGGAAATCGCAGCCGCCGCACCGCCCGTAGTACGGGCAGTCCGGCTCCACCCGGTGGGGCGACGGCACATACACCCGCACCGCTTTGCCGAAGGCGGCGTTTTTCAGCACCTTCAGGATGAGCACATCACAGTCCTCGCCCCGCAGCGCCCGGTGTACGAATACCGCCTGCCCGTCGATACGGGCCACGCCCAACCCCTCGGAGGTGTACCCCTCGATGCGGGCGCGGTATATCCTGTTCTTCTCCGGCACGGCTCAGAACTCGAACTTGCTGATGACCTTGCTGACGGCCTCGCCAAAGGCGGCCAGCGTCTTGTTGTCCCGGCCCTTGCTGCGGCGGATGAGCCCGATGAGCATATCGCCCAGCTGCACCAGCTTCTGATAGGCGCCGGTGGCCTTGGGTGCGCCGTCGTAGGCCCGGGTCCTGCGCTCCGGCAGATACCCCGCCGCCAGCTGCCTGTCGGCGATCAGGTCATATTCCTCGGTGTACTGGGGCGCGTGGGCCGCGAAGCCCAGCCCCTTCACCGTCTCGGCGAACACCGGCGCCACCTCCCGGTCGCCGTGTACGATAAACACATGGGTGGTCTTTTCCGGGGAGAAATGCTTCACCCAGTCCACCAGATGATCGTGGTCGGCGTGGGAGGAAAGTCCCTGGAAATTCACGATCTTGGCCCGCACGGCGATCTCCTCGCCGAACAGCTTCACGCTGGGCGCGCCGTCCAGCAGGTTCCGCCCCAGCGTGCCGGGGGACTGGAAGCCCACGAACACCACGGCACTGTCGCCCCGCCACAGGTTGTACTTCAGGTGGTGGCGGATGCGTCCCGCGTCGCACATGCCGCTGGCGGAGATGATGACCTTGGGAGTCTTGTCCATGTTCAGCAGCTTGGACTCCTCCACCGTCTCCGTCAGGTGCAGGCCGGGGAAATTGAACATATGGGTGCCGTCCTGCACCAGCGCCAGCGCGTCCTCGTCCAGATAGCCCCGCAGGTCGCCGCAGAAGATGGTGGTGGCCTTCTTGGCCAGAGGACTGTCCACATACACCGGGAAGTCCTTGACGGATGTCACCAGCCCCTTGTCCTTGATCTCCCGGATGAAGTACAGCAGCTCCTGGGTGCGGCCCACGGCAAAGGCGGGGATCACCACGTTGCCGCCCTTGGCCAGCGTCTCGTCGATGATCTGCGCCAGCTGGTCGGTATAGCTCCACACCTCCGTGTGGTTGCGGTCGCCGTAGGTGGACTCCATCAGCACATAGTCGGCATCGTCATAGAACTGGGGATCGCGGATGATGGGCTGGTCCACGTTGCCGATATCGCCGGAGAACACCACGGTCCGCGTCTCGCCGCCCTCGCGGCACGTCAGCTTGATGCTGGCGGAGCCCAGCAGGTGCCCGGCGTCGATGAACTCCGCCGTCACGTCGTCCGTGACCTGCACCTGCTGGCCGTACTCGCAGGTCTGGATATACTCCCGCACCTGTATGGCGTCGGCCACGGTGTAGATGGGCTGCACCTCCGGCCGGCCGGCCCGCTTGTTCTTGCGGTTCTGGTACTCCGCGTCCTGCTCCTGGATGTGGGCGGAGTCCTGCAGCATGATGTCCAGCAGCTCCGCCGTCAGCCGCGTGGTGATGATGCGGCCCTGGAACCCGTTTTTAATGAGCATGGGGATACGTCCCGAGTGGTCGATGTGGGCGTGGGTCACCAGCACCACGTCGATGCCGCCCGGATGGAACGGCAGTGCGGCGTTGTCGATCTCGTCCCGTCCCTGCTGCAACCCGCAGTCCACCAGTATTTTCTTTCCGTTGACCTCCAGACAATGGCAGCTGCCGGTGACGCACTGGTCAGCGCCGTAAAAGCTCAGCTTCATGGCGGAAACTCCTTTTCAAAGTTTATATGGGAGAGTATACCACATTTTTCCGGCCTGTACAACCGCAAAGCGCGTCCTTTGCCCACCGCCTGACGCAAATTGTTCACAGAAATTCTTTTGCATTAGACAATTTCCTGTGGTATACTGTATGCTTGTAATACTGGATACATATTCTTTTACATGGAAAGGATACGGATATATGGGACTGTTTACCAAGGTTTTCGGAACATACAGCCAGCGCGAGCTGAAAAGCATCTACCCCATCGTGGACAAGATCACGGCGCTGGAGGACGAGTACAAGGCCCTGACCGATGCCCAGCTGCAGGCCAAGACCCCTGAGTTCAAAGAGCGCCTTGCCAACGGCGAGACGCTGGACGACATCCTGCCGGAGGCGTTTGCCGCCGTGCGGGAGGCTGCCGACCGCGTGCTGGGCATGCGCCCCTACCCCGTTCAGCTGGTGGGCGGCATCGTGCTGCACCAGGGCCGCATCGCCGAGATGAAGACCGGTGAGGGCAAGACGCTGGTGGCCACGCTGCCCGCTTACCTGAACGCGCTGACCGGCGAGGGCGTCCACATCGTCACCGTCAACGACTATCTGGCCAAGCGCGACTCCGAGTGGATGGGCAAGGTACACCGCTTCATGGGTCTTACCGTGGGTCTGATCATCCACGACATGAGCAAGGAGGAGCGGCAGAAGGCCTACCAGTCGGACATCACCTACGGCACCAACAACGAGATGGGCTTCGACTACCTCCGCGACAACATGGCCATCTACGCCAATGAGCAGGTGCAGCGGGGCCACGCCTTCGCCATCGTGGACGAGGTGGACTCCATCCTCATCGACGAGGCCCGCACCCCCCTGATCATCTCCGGTATGGGCGAAAAATCCACCCAGATGTACGACATGGCCGAGATGTTCGCCGCCCGCCTGAAGAAGTATGTGGTGGCGGAGACGGACGACAAGGAGGAGGAGGACGTCAACATCGACGCGGACTACATCGTGGACGAGAAGGCCCGCACCTGCTCCCTCACTGCCCGGGGCATCAAGAAGGCGGAGGAATTTTTCCACCTGGACAACCTCAGCGACCCGGAGAACAGCACCACCGCCCACCACATCAATCAGGCCATCAAGGCCCACGGCATCATGAAGCGCGACGTGGACTATGTGGTGAAGGACGGCGAAGTGGTCATCGTGGACGAGTTCACCGGCCGCCTTATGTTCGGCCGCCGGTACTCCGAGGGCCTGCATCAGGCCATCGAAGCCAAGGAGCACCTGTCCGTCCAGCGTGAGAGCAAGACGCTGGCCACCATCACGTTCCAGAACTACTTCCGCCTGTACCGCAAGCTGTCCGGCATGACCGGTACGGCCCTGACGGAGGAGGAGGAATTTGCCACCATCTACGCTCTGGACATCATCGAGATCCCCACCAACCGTCCCATCGCCCGTATCGACAACGAGGACTCCGTCTACAAGACCGAGAACGGCAAATACCGCGCCGTCATCCGCCAGGTGAAGGAGTGCCACGCCAAGGGCCAGCCGGTGCTGGTGGGCACCGTCTCCATCGAGAAGAACGAGCTGCTGGGCAAGATGCTGGCCCGCGAGGGCATCAAGCACAACCTGCTGAACGCCAAGAACCACGAGCGCGAAGCCGAGATCGTGGCCCAGGCCGGCCAGTACGGCGCCGTCACCGTGGCCACCAACATGGCAGGCCGCGGTACGGATATCATGCTGGGCGGCAACGCCGAATACATGGCCAAGAACGACCTGCGCAAGGCCGGCCTCACCGATGAGCTCATCGCCGAGGCCACCGGCTACGCCGAAACGGACAACGAGGAGATCCTCAGCGCCCGGAAGCTGTTTGCCGAGAAGCTGGCCCAGCACAAGGCGGAGATCGCCGGCGAGGCCGAAAAGGTCCGCGCCGCCGGCGGCCTGTTCATCATCGGTACGGAGCGTCACGACTCCCGCCGTATCGACAACCAGCTCCGCGGCCGTGCCGGCCGTCAGGGCGACCCCGGCGAGACCCGGTTCTACATCTCGCTGGAGGACGATCTGATGCGCCTGTTCGGCGGCGACCGCGTCACCTCTATCATGGAGCGCATGAACATCGACGAGGACACCCCCATCGAGAACAAGATGCTCTCCCGCGCCATCGAGCAGGCCCAGACCACCGTGGAGAGCCGCAACTTCCAGACCCGTAAATCCGTGCTGGAATACGATGATGTCATGAACAAGCAGCGCGAGATCATCTACGGTCAGCGCAAGCAGGTGCTGGACGGCATGGATGTCAAGGGCATCATCATGAACATGATGAACGGCGCCATCTCCAATCTGGTGAACGCCGCCTTCGTGGGTGCCGAGCATCTGGACATGGCCTCCTGCCGCGACCTGCTGCGCAGCGTGGAGGGCGTGTACTTCCCCAAGTACACCGTGAAGATCGACGAGCAGCAGCTCCAGACCATGACCCAGCAGGATTTCACCGACCTGTTTACCGCCGCGGCCGCCGACTACTACGCCAAGAAGGAGGCGGAGATCACGCCCCCCGTCATGCGCGAGCTGGAGCGTGTCATCCTCCTGCGGGTGGTGGACGAGTACTGGATGGAGCATATCGACGCCATGCAGGACCTGCGGCAGGGCATCCGTCTCCGGGCCTATGCCCAGACCAACCCCGTGGACGCCTACAAGAAGGAGTCTCTGGAGATGTTCGAGGAGATGGTGGACGCCATGAAGGAGGAGACGGTGCGCCGTCTGTACTCCGTGCGCCTGCGCCAGAACGAGGAGGTCAAGCGGGAGCGCGTGGCCTCCGGCATCACCGAGAACGTGGGCGGCGACGGCACCGTGAAGAAGCGCCCCACCCGCGTGGTGAAGGTGGGCCGCAACGACCTGTGCCCCTGCGGCAGCGGCCTGAAGTGGAAGAAGTGCACCTGCAAGGAGTACCACTCCTGAGTTCGGCCCGCATTTCTCCCCTGCGCGCTGCCTACGGTCGCATGACGCCAGCCAAATCAAAGATTTGGGGCGCCAAAGTGCCTGCGGCAGCGGTCTGAAGTGGAAAAAATGCACCTGCAAGGAGTACCACTCTTAAATTATTTCAAACGATACCCCAAACTCACCGGCGGGCGGCGGCA
>ENA-OPAV01000396-OPAV01000396.1-human-gut-metagenome-genome-assembly--contig:-NODE-396-length-37004-cov-3.882568_pt1 | contig 37004 bp, 27 predicted proteins | sample MGYA00241056_ERZ501428 | MGnify/ENA primary metagenome ERZ501428 (study PRJEB25962, sample SAMEA2042621) | human gut metagenome | biome: human gut; feature: human-associated habitat; material: faeces... | reverse complement strand
ACCCACGTATCTAGCTTGGAAGGCTAGTGTTCTACCATTGAACTACACCCGCATAGGGTTTTTTATACAATTAAGCGACTGTATAAAACAGTCGCAGTCGGGGTGACAGGATTCGAACCTGCGGCCTCTTGATCCCAAATCAAGCGCTCTAGCCAAGCTGAGCCACACCCCGGATTGAACACATATTTTTGTGTCTTTCCAGCGTCTCTGAGCCGTGACGCAAGACCTATTATATTATAGAACCACCTGCTTGTCAACTAATTTCTCAAAAATTTTAAGACTTTTTTCCTTGGTCGCTCTGTCGTGCCAATCTTTCGTTCTTTTTATGCCATAATACGGTCGATTGCCTGCAACAGACAATCCATCTGTTGATCGGTTCCAATCGAGATTCTAAGATAATCCTTAATCCGCTCTCCATTAAAATGACGAACGAAGATTTTTTCTTTTTTCAGTTCTTCAAATAACCAGCCGGCATCCACTGAATTCGGTTTTGCAAACAAAAAATTTGCGCTGGAATCAAGCACCTCAAATCCACGGCGTCTCAATTCTTCTTTTGTCCGCTCACGAGTTGCAACCACCATTTGTTTCTTTTCCTGAAAATACTCCTCATCAGCAAGAGAAGCCGCCCCTAACACAATGGATTCTCTCGTCATCGTATATGAGTTAATTGACTCTTTTACATCGGTCATTGCCTGAATCAAACGTTTATTTCCCATCGCATAACCGATACGCATACCTGCCATGGAACGTGATTTCGAATACGTACGCACAACAAGCAGATTTTCATATTTTGGCAGAAGCGAAAGTGCGCTCTCTCCGCCATAGTCAATATAAGCTTCATCCACAATCACAATGGCATCCTGATTTGCCGCAATAATTTCCTCAATTTCATCCCGGCTTAACGCAAGAGAGGTCGGGGCATTCGGGTTTGCAATAACAACGCCGCCATTTTCTTTTTTATAATCATCCGGACAAATTCGGAAATCGTCTGTCAATTTTGGACACTCGTACGGAATCCGGTAAACATTAGCCCAAACAGGATAAAACGAATATGTAATATCCGGGAAGAGAATCGGCTTATCGGAATTAAAAAACGTAAGAAATGCAAGTGCCAGAACATCATCTGAACCAACACCGACAAACACCTGTCCGGCATCCAGTCCATGATACGATTCAAGTGCTGTCACTAATTCTTTTGCTGCCGGATCCGGATATAGGGCAAACCGTGAAACTTCCATTTCTTCGTGAGCCTTTTTTACCCCCGGTGACGGCGGATATGGATTTTCGTTTGTATTTAACTTTATAATATCTTTTACCTGAGGCTGTTCACCCGGAACATAAGGAACAACCTTTCGAATATTTTCTTCCCAAGCTTTCATTGGTACCCTCCTCTTTTTTTCTCCCTAAATATACTCCTTTCGCTCTCTGCCGTCAATAGTCTGTTATACTCCGGTACGCATCAACAATGCCATAACCCCACTCGGTATTCGGATAGGGTTCTCCTCTTGGCACGGCCCCCCGGATGAGTGCCTCACGCACCGTATTACTGTTTGCACCGTCATCTGCATATTCCTGCATAAAAAGTGCGCTGATTCCTGCCACAAAAGCCGCTGCTACACTTGTTCCCGTCATTGTGCCGTATCGGTTTCCCGGATACGTTCCCGTCAGTTCCACGCCGGGTGCAACAACTTCCGGCTTAATGTAGCCAAAAGGAGTAAAACCACGCCCTGACTGCAGATACAGAGCACCATCTCTTACGTCGTATGCCGACACTCCCGTCACAAATGGCGTTGTCGATGGATTTGTAGCCGTCATATCGGGGTCCGGATCTAAAAATACAACTTCCTTTTCCAAAAACTGCTGAATCGGAAGCCACATGGAAAAATTAGGAACTTCATAATCAAACTGTGTTCGCACTTTCCAAATTCCGGTCGTTGGATTCTGAAAGCGAAAAACGACAACCTGCTCTCTCGTCAGTTCCTGCGCTACACCAAAATAAATTTCGACCGTTGTATTTTCCGGCACAAACCGATGCTCATAGCGGATTCCTGAAACCGCACGGATTTCGCGAATTGTCTCCCCGCTCGGTGAAATGACATCCACCGACAAGCTTCCCGGCGTCTGCCACCACAACTGCCCCATAAATCCATTCATATTTGCGGATACACTGATATCTATCGTATCTTCTTTGCGGCGTATTGTGTGATGATGTCTTGTATTTCCCTCATTCCCCACACACGTTACAATTGCCACACTGCCTACCGACAAATACCGGTTCAAATAAACGCCAAGAGCTGTACTTCCGTTGTGGTTTCCCATACTGCTGCCCATACCAAGGCAGAGAATGATTGGCTTTCTCTCCTGCGCCGCCACGGAAAGTAAATAAGCAAGCCCGGTCATCACATCACTTTCCAGATAAGCCGGCACATCCGACGGGATTCTATAATAATTTCGATAACTTTCATTCGCCTGACGGCACTTAACAACAACCAATTCAGATAATGGTGCCACCCCGGAAAATTCTTCGGCCCGGTTCTCGTTTCCTGCCGCTACCCCCGCCATAAATGTTCCGTGACCGATTTCATCCTGACTCGGTACAATTTCAAATGGATTTTCGGACGAAAGTGCCTGATTCAGCTGCTCCCTTGAATACATCCGTCCGTATGGAAAATTTTCATTTCCAACCCCTTCTTCTACACTCTGATCCCAGATTGACACAATCCTTGAAGTTCCATCCGCCGCCACAAATGCCTTATGTGTAAAATCAATTCCGGTGTCCACAATCCCAATCAGTACACCCTGTCCATATAAATCAAGGGACGGCTGCCTGCGAATCCGAAGCACACCACTGGCTTCCAGCGCTTCTTCACTCATCAGACCAAAGACATTTGGAATTGCTGAAAAACCATATTTTTGTATCGCCTCACCATTTACATTTTGAACCTGCTGGTAAATAATTGCCTGCCTGTCATCCAGTCGAATATAACAGTCCGGGTTGTACACTTGCCTTATATACTCCTCACCACGGTAATTATCCAAAACGTAAACGAGAACATCCTCTGCAAAAACTGCTTCCCTGCACTGCATAAAAAAACCTCCTGCGCTTTGTTTCATCTTACGCAGAAGGTCTTACTTTTATCCATCAGCCATTACTTCGCATCAAAATGGTAGGAGAACCTTTTCCTTCAATATAATCTTTGGTAATGATAACTTTGCCAATCATTTCATCTTTCGGAATTTCATACATAATATCCATCATAAATTCCTCGATAATAGAACGGAGTGCTCTGGCACCGGTCTTCTTTGCCGCTGCTTTTTTCGCTACCGCCATCATGGCATCATCCTCAAATTCCAAATCCACTTCGTCCATCTGCAAAAGTTTGCGATACTGTTTCAAAATAGCATTTTTCGGTTTTTTCAGCACCTGAACTAACAATTCCTCATCCATCGCCTGTAAGGAAAATACAATCGGCAGACGTCCGATAAACTCCGGAATCAAGCCATACTCGCGGATATCTTCGGTTTCTACTAAACGGAACAAATCTTTCTCATGGTCATACTTATCCCGAAGTTCCGAACCAAATCCAATCGTTCCCTGACTGGTAAGACGTTTTTTTATAATGTCTTCAAGCCCCGGAAAAGCTCCACCACAGATAAATAAAATGTTGCTCGTGTTCACCGTTGTCATCGGAACCATTGCATTTTTATTGGTTGCGCCAACCGGCACTTCCACATCGGCACCCTCCAACAATTTCAAAAGTGCCTGCTGCACTGATTCACCACTTACATCGCGGTTATTGGTGTTCTGCTTTTTCGCAATTTTATCAATTTCATCGATATAAACAATGCCTCGCTCTGCCAATTCTACATCGTTATCTGCATTGGCAAGAAGTTTGGAAATAACACTCTCTACATCATCGCCAATATAACCGGCTTCTGTTAATGCTGTGGCATCTGTAATCGCAAGCGGCACCTGCAAAAGGCGTGCCATCGTCTTAACCATAAATGTTTTTCCGCTTCCGGTTGGTCCTAACATCAGCATATTTGACTTTTCAATTTCCACACCGTCATCGGTCTGCTCGGCAAGCACACGTTTATAATGATTATAAACGCCAACAGACAGTACTTTCTTTGCCTGCTCCTGCCCCATCACATATTCATCCAGGTTTCCTTTAATGACGTGAGGTGCCGGAAGTTTGTTAATATCCAGTGCCGGCTTTTCCTGTTTTTTCTTCTTTTTCGTTTTCACCTGATGGCGCTCCTGAAATTCATTCGGTGGCTCTAACCCCATACTGCCAAGATTCATCATATCCATTCCCGGAAAACTTGGCACTCCCTGCATTCCTATCTGGTCGAACGTTTTCTGCATACAATCCGAGCAAATCGTAATTTGATTCGGAATGGTAATCATTTTATCTACTTTACTTTCCGGACGATGGCACAAATAACAAATTTTTTCGTAACCATCGGAATCCTTTTTATGATTCTTATCATCCGGATTCATCTCTTTTATTTCTTCACTCATAGTTTCCTCCATTTTTAGCACAAATCCCACCGCACAAATATGCGGTGGGACTTATTATACCCGATTTCACTCAATTAGTAAATACTTCCGCCCCAAGGTACTACCTGAGAATTGTCATTATCATAATTGTTGTTATAATTATCGTTATTATAATTCTGACTGGAATCATTTTGCTGTTGTGTCGAACCATCATCCAATCCATCTAATGTATCTTTACCTTTGAGCACAACATCTACTTGTTTCGCTTTATAAGTTCCGTCGTTGCTTCGCTGAACGGTAACTTTAATAGTCGTACCGGCTTTTGTACTGTTTACCTTTTCCTGTACTTCCTGAATGGTCTTAACCGTCTGGTCACCAATCTTTGTAATAACATCGCCCTGTTTAATACCTGCTTTATAAGCAGCACCGGTATCGGATACCGCAGCAACATACACTCCAACCGGAATACCATAGGCTTTGCTTACGCTTTCCGAAATGTCTCTTCCGGTAATACCCAGATAACCTTTTTCGCTGTCTTTCAAAACTTCGCGGTCCATCAAGTCATTAATAACAGAAACTGCATCACTCATTGGAATCGCATATCCCATACCTTCAACATTTGTTGAACCGTAGGAGAAATATTTGGAAGAGTTAATACCAATTACATTTCCGTTTGTATCAATCAGAGCACCACCGCTGTTACCTGGATTAATTGCTGCATCTGTCTGCATCAAAACCTGTGTCGTACTCTTTCCACTTCCATCCGATGCAGACACTTCACGGTTTTTCGCACTCAGATAACCAACAGTTACAGACTGTCCATAACCAAGAGCATTTCCGATGGCAATTACCATCTGTCCGACTTTCGCCTGATCTGAATTTCCTAAGGAAGCAACGCGAATACTTTTCTTCGTGGATTCTTTGAGGGAACTTAATTTAACGGTAATAACCGCAAGGTCATTTGACTCACTCGTTCCTTTTACCGTCGCATCCGCTACTTCATTATCGTTAAAAGTAACTGAAATTTTATCCGCATCAGCTACAACGTGGTTATTTGTCACAATCAAGAGCTGGTCATTATCCTGCTTTACAATAAATCCGGAACCTGCTCCCTCGGAAGAATAAGTCTGTCCAAAGTAAGAAGTCTGGGTACTCTTCTCCGTAATCGCAACAATCGACGGCATAACTTTTTCCACGATACCGGACACATCGGCAACTGTAGCTGCTGAGCCGGATACCGTTGTCAGAGTAACACCATTATTGGAACTGTTATCCACGCCCTGAATCTCACTCTTTGTTCCGAACAAATCAGATAATCCCTTATTTACTCCAAAGAAACATCCCGCTGCAATCACGCCAAATATAACTGCACTGACTAAAATTTTAGGAATTGACATTCCTTTTTTTGCTTTCTTTTCTTTTTTCTTTTTTACGTTCTGCGCTTCTACATTTTGGAAACGGTACGTATTATCTTCAGATGGCATCGGTGATGGCTGCACCGGCTGCTCATAATTAGTGTTCTGCTGCTGTGCCGGTTCCGGTTGCGGCTGTGTATACTGTGGAGTTACCTCCGGTTCTGGCTGTGTATACTGAGATGTCACTTCCTGCTCCGGCTGTACCGGCTGGTTCTGATTCTCAGTCTGCGGCTCCTGTGGTTCCTGCAAAGCCTGCGGTGCCGGATTGTCAACCATGACAAATCCATTGGCATCGTTATTATTTTCTATGTTATTGTTATTTCCCATGTTGTTTTCGTCCATACTAAAACATCCTTTCGTCTTAAGTTAGGTTTATTATAGACAGTAATTGTGTTGAGAATGTGAATGATTTATAATATTTGCGTCTTGTGGGCGCTCTCGCTTGACAAATTGCGTAAGGGTATCGGCATGTAAAATACACATGCCGGATACCCACGCATTTGTACCCACAATCCACAAATGTTATAAATCATCTATAAGCAATCAAATAGCTCTGATGTGGCGGCAGGAAGGTTATGCAACCAAAATCCTTACAAACTCCCAAAAACGTTGCATGATTTTAAATTTTTTTCAAAATCATGCAACCAAAACGACTACAATTAAGGGAAAGAGTTGCATTTATCCACGAATTTGTCCTGCCAAACTCGAATAACACGGCTGAAATGCAACCTTATGAGCCAAATCAAGCCAAAAACGTTGTTCTGTGCAAATTAAAAACCATTGAATGTATTTTCGCACCTCTTCACCCCTTCCTACTTAATGCTGTCAAGTGCCTTTTTTAATATTCCAGCAGTTTACCGGGAAGGATTGCAAAGAATGTGCTAGGTACACGCAGGTATCTGATATGCGAATTTTGCATATCGATACCTCTGCGCGTACCTTAAGCGGGAGCGGCACATGAGTAGCAATCCTTCCCGGTAAATTGCGAAAATAAAAAAGCCGCTGACATTTTTCTTGTGAAAAAGGCAAAAATGAGATATACTATTTATACTTATGGACATACTAAACTATAAATAGAAAGGACTGGATTGATTTGATTAAGGGAAATCAAAAACTCCTAAATCTTTTTCGTATATTAATAGACACGGCAATTATTGTATTTTCGTTCATCCGCGCATATTACCTGCGCTTTAGCAACGATAGCATTTTAATTCGGTGGGAATGGATTGAGGAACCGGTCGGTATTTACGGCTCGTTAAAGGATTACATGCAAATTTTGATTATGCTGATTCCTTGTTACCTCGTTTCCTATTATTTTTTCCACTTGTATGACCCCAAACGTACCAAGAGCAGAAAATCAGAAATTTTTAACATTTTAAAATCCAATGTTGTAGGAATTCTCTACTGCGTTGCCTTTCTGTTTTTTATTCGCAATGGTACTTACGCCCGTTTGTTTATTATTATTTTTGTTACGCTGAATTTTATACTGGAAGTTTTATTCCGTTTTTGCACGACAACACTTCTTCGCAAGATTCGCAGAAAAGGAATGAACCACAAACATATTTTATTAATCGGTTACAGCCGTGCCGCAGAAGGTTACATCGACAGACTGTTGGCACATCCCGAATGGGGTATTTCCATTCATGGTATTTTGGACAACCATAAACCGCTTGGCTATTCTTACCGCGACATTCATGTGATTGGGCGAGTAGACGAGTTAGAAAAAATGCTGTCCGAAAATGATTACGATGAAACAGCAATTACGCTGAGCATCGACCACTACGATAGTCTGGAGGGAATTGTTGCCGTAACAGAAAAATCCGGCGTTCACACAAAGTTTATTCCGGATTACAACAATATCATTCCAACCCGTCCGTATACTGAAGATTTGGATGGACTGCCGGTTATCCACGTGAGAAATATTCCGCTTTCAAACTCGTTTAACCGTTTTTGCAAGCGTGCAATTGATATTGTAGGTGCACTGCTTTTAATTATCCTGTTCTCCATTCCGATGTCAGTGGTGGCAGCGATTATTAAAATCACATCGCCGGGACCACTTATTTTCAAGCAGGAGCGTGTTGGTCTTCACAATAAGCCGTTTAAAATGTTTAAGTTCCGCTCAATGGAAGTGCAGGACGCCTCAAAAGAAAAACAGGCATGGACGGTGCAGAACGACCCCCGCGTAACACCAATTGGCAAATTCATCCGAAAAACCAGTTTGGATGAATTACCACAGTTTTTCAATGTGTTAAAAGGCGATATGAGCCTTGTCGGACCAAGACCGGAGCGTCCGTTCTTTGTGGAAAAATTTAAGGAAGAAATTCCTCGTTACATGATTAAACATCAGGTTCGTCCGGGCATCACCGGCTGGGCGCAGGTAAACGGCTACCGCGGTGATACATCCATCCGCATGCGAATCGACTGTGATTTGTATTACATTGAAAACTGGACGTTAGGACTGGATATTAAAATTTTATTCCTGACAATTTTCAAAGGTTTCGTAAATAAAAATGCATACTAAAATTATGGCGGACTCCAAAGAATATGGAATCCGTCGTTTTTATTCCTGCCAAAACTCTGCAAGCAGTTCTTTCATCTTTTCACAATTCACAACATCAAATGGGTACCATTCCCTCGGGAACAAATCCTGATACTGCTTTTGCATAAACCGCTCATCCAAAAGAAGAATTGCCCCTTTGTCGTTTATTGTACGAATCACTCGTCCACCCGCCTGAAACACTTTATTTACTGCCGGATACAAATAGGCATACGAAAACCCATCCCCTTTTTTCTCCTCGTAATAATCCTTAAATAACTCCCTTTCATGGCAAACCATTGGAATCCCGGTTCCTACTACGACCGCGCCAATCAGACATTCTTCTTTCAAATCAATTCCTTCACTGAAAATGCCTCCCATAACGCAGCATCCAATCACGCTTTTGTCTGTTTCTTCAGAAAATGCCTCCAAAAACTCTTCTCTCTCCCGCTCACGCATTTCGGGCATCTGTACAAGAATCTTCTGATTCTCTCTATTAGGAAGCCTTGTTACAATTTCATCCATAAAACGGTACGATGGGAAAAAGAGCAGATAATTTCCCTCTTTTGCTGAGATAAAACTGTCAATGTATGCCGCAATCTTTTCGTATTCTGCCGCCCCGCGCCTCGTATATTTTGTCGTCACATCACGGGCAATCATCACTTTTCTCTGTTCCGGCAAAAATACGGATTTTGCATAAACCGCGGCATCTTCCTTCTCCCCGCCAAGCTGTTCTTTATAGTAGCGAATTGGCAAAAGAGTCGCCGAGAAAAAGATGGTGCTCTGCACTCGTTCCATCACCTCTTTCAGGCAGCCGGACGGATCCATGCACTGGATTTTAATGCGAAACTTCCGCTCCTCATCATAATCCAGATAAATTCGGTCACTCTCATCAAATTTTTCCAGCACTGCAAGAAACCGGCGGACATCAAAATAAAGCGATAAAATCGTGTCACGCTCTGGCAGCACCGGATATTCTTTTGCCACCAATTCATAATCTCCTGCCACACGAAGAAGGGCAAACTCCAGCATTCCCGCATCCGAAATCACTTCAAATTCATCGCACTCTTTTTTCCATGCAAGCAGCACACGGTTCGCCGCCTCCAGCGATTTTTCAAATTTCCGCAGTATATAATGTACTTCCGGACGTTTTTCGTGTCGTTCCATCGCCTTCACAATCTTCTTTACTGCAAGAAAATCTTCTTTCACAAGCCTCGCACTGTACATTTCCCTGCCGCGCTCCACAAGATTGTGTGCCTCATCCACCAAAAGCACCATATTTCCTTTTTTCTCAGTTGAAAAAAATCTCCGCAGATACACATTCGGGTCAAAAACATAGTTGTAATCACAAATCACGGCATCTGCAAAAAGGGCGGCGTCCAACGCCATTTCAAACGGACAAACCTGATGTTTTTCGGCATATTTCTCAATCATATCCCGGCTCATTTTATGCTCATGAATTAACATGTCGTAAACCGCCTCATTCACTCGGTTATAATGCCCTTTCGCACGCTCACACTCACCCGGATTGCAGGAAACTGTGTCCATTACACACATTTTTTCCTTTGCAGTAATCGTTAGGGTTTTAAAAAGCAGTTTTTGTTTTCCAAGCAGTTCAAAACAATCTTCCGCCACCGTTCTTGTTATCGTTTTTGCCGTCAGATAAAAAATCCGGTCGCAAACTTCTTCTCCCATTGCCTTTATCGCCGGAAAGACTGTACTAATCGTCTTCCCTACCCCCGTCGGTGCTTCAACAAACAGCCGCTTTCCTTTTTCCACCGTATGATAAACCATCGCCGCTAGTTCTTTCTGCCCCGGACGATAGGAAAATGGAAAGGTAAGTTCCGTAATGGATGCATCTCTCTGCTTTTTCCAGTCATACTGATAAACCGCCCATTTTTCATATTCATCCATCAAATTCCGAAACCACTGTACAATCTCAATTCGCGAAAATGTCTCCCGAAACCGCACCACCTGCTCGGTCTCCAGATGACAATAGGTAAGCTGCACTCCAATTTCATCCAGATTTTCATCTTCTGCCACGATATAGGCGTAGCACATTGCCTGTGCCTGATGGGTAAACAACGGCTTTTCCAAATCCTGCACCGGCAGATACACGCCCTTAATCTCATCAATTACCGTCAAATCACCATCGGTAAAAATGCCGTCCGCACGCCCTTCAATTTTCAAGGAAAAATCTTCTTCATATTCGGCACTCTTAAATTTTTGTATCGTAAATAAAGGAACCTCGGATTCATACCCAACGCCCATACTTTTTTGTATTTTTCTGTGAATACGGCTGCCAAGCTGCATTGCCTCTACATTTCTCACGCCCGTGCCGCCACTTACAATATCTCCCTCGCGGAAAACAAATTCCACTAAGTTTCTTACGGATATTTTAATCGTCTTTTCTTTGCTCATACCTATAGTATAAAACGAGGATGGCACGGACGCAAGAGGTTAAAATACAATGTTAGCGCCAGAATAGTTGCATTTCCGCTAAAAACATGATACAGTTTAAGAAACAAATTAGAAATCTGAATTGGAGGAAATTATGGCAGATATTAATTATGAAGAATTAGAAGATTTGACACTTACCATGGAAGATGAAGACGGCACAACGACAGAGTGTGAACTTCAGTTTGTGTTTGAATATGATGGACAGGATTATGGTGCTTTTTGTGAGGCAGAGAATGAAACCGGTGAGTTTTATTTCTTCTCCATTGATGGCAGTACAAACTGGAAAGGAGAAACCGAGTTAGAAATTGCGCCGGTCGAAGATGATGCCCTGTTAGAACAGCTTGTCGATGTTTTGCAGCAGATTATTGATTCCGAGATGTCGGATATCGATGTCGAAGATGAGGACGATGCAGAAGAGGATGAAGACGACAGCGTCTGGGATGAATTTATTAATAAAAAATTAGAGGACTAAAAAAGTCCCTTTGTGTAGAGACGGGATATCGCTTCGCGATATAGTCTCTCACAAAGGGGCTTTTTTTATTTGTGTACACTTTTCATTGACTAAATAAAGGGAAAGTTTTTTCTTGAAACTTTTTCCCCTCCCATGACAATATACTTGTGAAAGATGTCTTTTGAGCAAAAGAAAGGAAGATTCATGTGACAAAACAGGAGTTTGATGAATATGTGCAGGCGCAGGGTGCTGACATCCTTCGATTCTGCCGCATGACAACAGCGAGCAAAATAGAGGGGGATGAACTTTATCAAGATACGATGTTGAAATTACTGGAACAATTACAGCATTTGAATGTTGATAAAAACCTCAAAAGTTACACGCTGTCTGTAGCCATCTTCCTCTGGAAAAATCAAAGAAGAAAATATGCAAGGCGAAAGCGGCTGGCATCCTTTGAAAGTTATGAAGCACAGGATGAGAGCGGCAATTTGAAAGTTATTTCGGCTGACACTAAAACACCGGAGCAAACGGTAGTGCAAAATGAAACCAATGCACTGGTACAAAAAATGGTTTTTGATTTACCGAAAAAGTACCGAACGGTAATCGAACTATTCTACTCTGCCGATTTAAAAATTTCAGAAATTGCCACTTGTCTGCAAGTTTCAGAAAATACGGTAAAGAGCCGACTGCGCCGCGCAAAAATGATTCTTAAAAAGAAATTGGAGGCTGCCTTATGATGAATGATACTGAATTTGAAAACATCTTAAAACAAGCACTGAGACCGGATATTTCCGATGAGGAAATCCTCGTAAAGAAAACTCCGTCTAAGCCAAAAAGGAGAAAAAGCACTATGAGAAAACATCGAATAACCCAAAGCGCCGTTGCCGCAGCCGCTTGTCTGGCACTTATTTTGGGCATTGGATATAAAACTATTAAACCGGAAAATGCACAGAACACAGCCGTCACAAATTCCTTTGTTGTGAAAGTCAACGCAGCAGAAATCAAACACACAAAGAAAAATCAGATGAGGATCTATGCCAATCCCGGTTATACCTCGATCTGGTGTGAAGGCGATGCAGGCAAACAGTTTGTTTCCTACAATATAAAAGCCCCGTTGCAGTTTGAGGGAAACAACATTAAAACGGTCACATACCGCATCAATAAGGGGCATTTCTTTGTTACAAAAGCAGAACACTCCAAATATTTCAAGGAGGGCGAATTGTGCAAAGGAAGCTCTCAATCAAATTACTGTTTCTTCACCGTAAACGCAAAAGAAACACCGGAAAAACAGTTTACTGTAAGTATAACCGATAACGACTGTAAAATTTCTTCTGCCGATGCAACGGCACTTTTCGATGGAAAAGCAGAAAGTGATTCGGAATTACACGCAAGAAACAAGGCACTTGGCAATGTTACCATAACCTGCACTGCTACATTTAATGATGGAACACAGAAATCTGTAAACATCAAAGTAAAACACCAGAAATTAACAGGAGCGCAAGTTCAAAATTCAAAATTTAACAAAGACAAAAAATATATCTTCGTTACCTTTGAAGTAGATGCCTAGAACAAGAAGTTCCCTTGTGAGAGACTATAACGCAAAGCGTTATCTCGTCTCTGCACAAGGGAACTCTTTTTTCTATTTCTTTTTCGGCTTTTTACCACAGTTTGCACAATCGCCATGGCATCCGGAACACATCGAGGAACCACGGTCATGTGCCACATAAGTAATCACAAAGATAGCCGCAACTACAATTAACACAAGAATCAGAACACTAATTGGATTCAAACCAATCCCTCCTTATTTGGCAGCGTTCAGCACAGCAAAATAAGCTGATTTCGCTGCATAGTCTGCTCCAAAGAGCAATGGATAACTCGTTTCTCCTTTGAAATCAGACAACCAGGAATCCCCATCGGTAAGTCCCCAGAAGGTAACACCGGTAATATTGATTTTCTGATTTCTTCTGCTGTCTACCAGCATGTTAAATAATGACTGGTATTTTGTTGCTACACTTTTCTGGTCAGCTGCTGTCCGGAATGTATTATGAATATCTAACTCCGTCAACTGAATTTCAATCTTGCCCGGATCAATCTGGTTGTACTTCTGAATTGCTACCTTTACCGCAGCAATTGTCGGACTTGTCATGGAGTAATGAGACTGCATACCAACGCCGTCACACAAGCCTTTGTCATACAAGTCTTTTACCACCTGATAAATACGGTCTCTTTTTGCCGCTGCATACTCATTGTAATCGTTTAAGAAAAGTTTCACATCTTTATCTGCATATTTACGGGCAAAAGTAAACGCATCTGTCACATAGCCGGCATCACCATATACTTTATACCAGTTGGATGATGTGCGCATCGTACCATCATCATTGACCGCCTCATTTACAACATCCCATGCATAGACAACACCCGGATAATTTTCCTGGCAGTATGTGAGAACCTTCTTAATATAGCTTTCCATTCGTTGACGCATCACATCCTTAGAAACAAGTGACTTGTCAACATTATAATCTTTATGGAAGAACCATTCCGGCGTCTGACTGTGCCATACAAGCGTATGTCCACGCAGTTTTAATCCGTTATCACTGGCAAGTTTCAATACTTTCTGAAGAATTTCTTCGTTAATCAAAACATTGGTGTCGGTTCCGCGTGTCTGATTTTCTTTGCTCAGAAGTGACTCCGGTTTCATCTGGTTTTCCATTGTAATCGAATTAAACTGATTGGTAATCAGTGCCTTCGCTTTTGCGTAGGCTCCGGCTCCCTCAAGCTGCCACGTATTCACCGCTGCACCAATCTTAAAATCTTTGATGTAAGCGGTCTTTAACGTATCACTAAGCACCGGTGCTTTTACCGTAACTTTTACCTTGATGCGCTTGCCGCTGTAGGTCTTTGCACGAACCGTCGTTTTTCCGACATACTGACCGGTTACAACACCTTTGCTTGTAACGGTAGCCACTTCCGGATTGTAAGACTTCCACATCACTTTGTCGTTTGATTTCTTTGGTGAAACTACACCGGTCAATTTCACAGAATCAAATTTATTTAAAACAATGGAATTGACACTCTTTTTGTCTTCGTCCACAATACGAAGTTTCTTTGCCCCCTGCAAAACCGTAACACGGCACTTTAATTTCTTCTTTTTTCCACGGTAGGAAACGGTTGCTGTTATGGTTGCTTTTCCTTTTTTCTTTGCCTTCACTTTACCACGTGAAGAAACACTCGCAATCTTTTTCTTGGATGAACTCCAGCGCACCTTTGCCTTTCCTTTATTTTTCACCTTCAGCGTAACCGATTTTCCGGTTGCCAAGGTAACCGATTTCACATTTAATTTTCCCTTTACAGACGCCTGTGCCTGTTCTGATGCTGTCAGCCCTGCCACTTCAAACATCATTACTCCGGCAAGCACATAAGCTATTGCTTTTTTCACCTTCATCTACCTCGCTTCTTATTTATTTTATTCCTCAGAGCCGGCGAAATTTCATATAAAAATGGTGACGGCTCCGCCTCTTTATGGAAACGCTCTTTCACAAATGACAGATGCAAATATGTTTTTGCACGTGTCATTGCCACGTAAAGCATACGTCTTTCTTCTTCTAAATTTCCCTCTTGAACAGCCTTGCGGTACGGTACAATATCCTCATTTAATGTCGGCACAAACACAACCGGAAATTCCAAGCCTTTGGAGGCGTGCATCGTCATCAATGAAACACCCGGTTCTTCTTTGACCTGCTGCTTCTTCTGCTCCTGCCGTATTTCCTCCAGCGTATCCCCGTAATTTTCTACAAAAGAAAGGAACTCCGGAATGCTCTTTTTGTCGCGTGCCATCTCCTGCATTTCATCCAGCACATCAAACCAGTCATCGGCATTTACATTTCTCTCATCGGCATAAGTCTTCAAAAATTCATCGTAACCAATGCCTTTTCGTATAAAATGAATTGCCGCATAGGGTGAAAGCGATGCCAGATTTTTTAAATCATACTCAAAATTCCAGATTCGCTCTTCCATCCACTCCTGATTTTTCACCGCATAATAGGCACGGAGTTTATCAAAACTTACTTCTGATTCTGTAAAAGCCGTACGGCTTAAGTATCTGACCGGGCGGTTTGCAATCTTTAAAAATTTCTCACGGCTCCGGTTTCCAAGTGCAAGCTGCAAATAGCACATAATATCTTTTGCCATCCAAGTATCAAATAAATTCGGAAGATTTTCCCGCATGGTAAATGGAACTCCATGTTCCATCAGTTTCCCGGCTAGCAAACGCATCTGCATATTCGTCCGAAATAACACCGCCATCTCCTGATACGCAATGCCTTCTTTCTGATACATCTGTATCTGTGCCACAATCTTCTCGGCTTCATCCGGTAAATTCTCGCATTTTTTCATATGCACCGGCTGTTCCTTGCCCTTGTTTGCAACAATATGTTTTTCGTACCGTTCATTATTTTTTCCAATCAGCCGTTCTGCCGCTTTCATAATCTCATCCGAACAACGGTAATTTACGCCAAGCACAATCTGTTTTGTGTCCGGGAAGCGTTTCGGGAAAGAAAGCATGATACCCGGCTTAGCACCGCGGAATCCATAGATTGACTGGTCATCATCCCCGACAATAAACAGATTATTCTCCGGTTCTGCCAACATACAAACCGTCTCGTACTGCAAACGGTTGATATCCTGAAATTCATCAATCAGTAAATACCGAAACTGTGCCTGCCAGCGTCTGCGGATATCTTCTCTCTCTTTTAGAAGCTGATATGTATATACTACCATATCATCAAAATCAAGACAACGGTGTCTTTGTAGTTTTTCCTGATATCCCCGGTACATTTTCTGAAAAATTTCAGCAGAACACGCCGAGGAAAAATAGCAGTCTATCTCGATTCCTTCCCCTTTTACACGGCTGATTTCCTTTTCAATATCGGAAAGAAATTCCTTTTTATCGTCCACCTCGTATCCGGTTTCATTGAGTGTTTCTTCCAGAAAACGGTATTTTAATGCCGGAGTTGCAATGTCTTTTACCTCATAATGATACGCCAGCCGCAAAATCTGAAAAAAAACAGAATGGAACGTTCCAAATCTGACTGGCAGACGCCGTCCACCCGTCAGCATTTCAAAACGTTCCTTCATCTCCACTGCCGCTGCTTTTGAAAATGTTACAACAAGAATTTGTTCCGGCTTGACTCCATATTCATCAATCAATGCTTTCACACGATTGGTAATAACATAGGTTTTTCCTGCACCGGGACCCGCTAATACCATAGCAGGTCCATCCCGATGCATAATTGCCTCTTTTTGTTCTTTATTGCACTCCATTAAGCAACTCAATTCCTTTTCTAATTCGCTTTAATGACTCTTCTTTTCCAAGAATGTCCATAATCTCATAAGCACCACCCGGTGTCATCTGTTTACCGGAAACCGCTGTACGAAGCGGCCACAGTGCCAATCCATTCTTACATTCTTTTTCAGCCACATAATCTTTTACTACTTTTTCTACATTCTCAAATGAGAAATCCGGTAATGCTTCTAATCGTGGCAGCATCTCGTTCAATACTTCCAATGAATTTTCACTGTTTGTTTTCATTTTCTTATGAGTGTACATCGCCACATCATATTCCGGCAATTCTTCAAAGAAATCAATCTTCTCTGTAATATCCGGGAATACTTCAATTCGTGTTTTTACCAAATCCGCAATTTTTTTCAAATCCAAATCTTTGGTAATCACTTTTTTGATAATCGGAAGTGCATGTTCATAATACGCATCATCGGACATCGCCTTGATATATTCACCATTCATCCAGCGAAGTTTCACAATATCAAATACTGCCGGTGATTTATTAATTCTATGATAGTCAAACACTTCTTCCAATTCTTTCAAGCTGAAAATCTCACGGTCATCCGCCGGACTCCAGCCAAGTAAGGCAACATAGTTTACAATTGCTTCCGGCAGAAAACCAAGTTCTACCAAATCCTCAAAGGAAGAATCACCACGGCGTTTGGATAACTTTTTATGCTCCTCATCCGTAATAATCGGACAATGAATATAGGCCGGCACTTCCCATCCAAAAGCCTCATACAGGCGATTGTACTTCGGTGCGGAAGACAGATACTCATTTCCACGGACAACATGTGTAATCTCCATCAAATGGTCGTCAATTACATTGGCAAAGTTATAGGTTGGATAACCATCTGACTTAATCAGAATCATATCATCCAATTCATCATTTGGTGCTATAATTTTTCCATAAATTACATCATCAAAGGATGTTTCTCCTTCCGTCGGGTTGTTCTGGCGGATAACATACGGCACACCCGCTGCCAGATTTGCCTCAATTTCCTCTTTGGTCAAGTGAAGACAATGTTTGTCGTACTTTGCAGCCTTTTCCCCTCTTGCTTCTGCTTCATCATGAAGTTTCTGCAGTCTTTCCTTTGTACAAAAACAGTAATAAGCCTCTCCTTTTTCTACGAGTTTTTTCGCATACTCAAGATAAATACCGGTTTTTACACGCTCGCTCTGTACATAAGGGCCATAGCCGCCATCTTTGTCCGGACCTTCGTCATGCTTAAGTCCTGCCTGGTCCATCGTTTTATAAATCAAATCAAGAGCACCTTCAACATAACGCTCCTGATCGGTATCCTCAATACGTAGAAGGAAATCTCCGCCTTCATGTTTTGCAATCAAGTACTCATATAACGCTGTTCTTAAATTGCCTACATGCATTTTACCGGTCGGGCTCGGTGCATATCTTGTTCTAATTTTTTTACTCATTGTCTTCGTTCTCCTTTAATCTTATTACATCTGGTCTAAATATGCTTTCAGACACGCAACGGTGCCATCAATTCCGCACAAGTCACTACGGATAGCAAAATCATAATTAAGCACGTTATCCCAGCGTTCACCAGAGTGATACTTATAATAGTTCGCTCTGCTTTTATCTTTTTTCATAACCATTTCTGCTGATTTTTCTTTCGGAATTCCCTCTACCTCAATCGCACGTTTAATGCGGAAATCGAGTGTTGCGCGAATAAACAGATTGACTACATTTTCCTGATTTTTCAAAATGTAATCCGCACATCTGCCAACAATTACGCAAGGACCTTCTTTTGCTACATTGCGAATCACCTTCGACTGCGCTAAGAAAATACGGTCATCTAACGACAAACCGGAAAATCCGACATCCTGACTGGAAAATACATTCATTCCCATCGCAATGGAATAAAGCAGACTGTTGCTTGCTTTATCCTCTGCGCGCTCAAAAGCCGCCTCTGCAAAACCGGTGTCTTTTGCCGCACGGGAAATGATTTCATTATCGTAAAATGGAATTCCATAAGCCTCTGCTAACTTCTTTCCGATTTCTCTTCCCCCACTACCAAACTGTCTTGTAATCGTAATCACTTTATTCATGATAATCCCCGCCTTTCTGTAAAAAAAACTCATTTTTTATACTATCTATTTTACCATTTTGGCAGAGATTCGCAAGCGGTTTTTGTGCTTTAGGGACTTATATTCTGTTAAAAAAAGTTATCAATTCCGTCCGCAATTCCCTTGACAATCTTCTTCTGATAAGAAGCTTTTGCCATCTTTCTGTCCTCGCTTGGATTACTCATAAAGCCCATTTCCACAATTGTAACCGGAACTTTACACCAGTTGATGCCTGTCATACTGTTCGTATACATAACACCGCGGTTCTTTGCTCCTGTCGTTTTACACATAGCTTTTAAAACCTTCTTAGAGAGCTTCTGGCTTGCCTTACGGTTTGCTTTTGTCATGTAACGGTTATTAGATGCCGGTGCTATCGTCAGTGCTCCTTTGACACTCGAACTTCCCGCACTGTTTGCGTGAATTCGGATAAAAGCGTCCGCTTTGTATTTGTTCGCGACTTTAGCACGCTGCACATTTGACATGCGGACATTATTTTTTGTACGCACCATGATTACTTTATAGCCACGATTTACCAATTCTTTCTGTAACTTTTTAGCCACCTGAAGATTCAATTTATATTCCGGCAGATGTGTCACACAGCCACTCGCTCCTCCGGTCACCTTTGCCTTTCTCTGACTTGAGCCCGGTCCAATCGGCTCCGTTGCACTCATCGCACGAGTCTGGTGTCCTGCATCAATTACAATCACTTTCTGTTTTTCTTCTGCCTGTGCTATCTTTGCTGCTCCCGTCGCACAAAGGGATAACAAAAGCACTGCTGACAAACACATAGAAATAATTCGTTTCATCTTGTTCCTCCTATTTTGCTGCTTATCCATTTTCTTAATTTTTTTCGTGATACAAAAGCCTTGTACCGCATAAAAAAGTGTATCATATCACGCCTTATCTGTAAAGAAACATCGACAGCGTATTACGCCACTCATTTTCCTTAAAATAAGAAAATGCTGTACAGCCGATTTCATCGTCTATACAGCATCTATATGACATGCGGAGTATGGGACTTGAACCCACACGCCCTACGAGCACATGATCCTTAGTCATGCCTGTCTGCCAATTCCAGCAACTCCGCATTTTCGCCGACAACCACTGCCAGCGAATAATATATTACCAAAAAACAAAACCAATGTCAATCATTTTCTGAAATAATTTTTATTTGAAAGCATATTGCATAAAAGTGTAAAAGGCACGATCCCAGCACCTGTCATCATGACCGGTTCCTTTTACTTCCAAAAACATATTATTTAATCCAAGCAAATCACACTGATTAACAAATCTTCTTGCACTATCATCCATCATATGGTCCTGCTGTCCGGTGATAAAGAAACACAACTTAATCTGACTGTTCAGACGATTGGCATCCTCTTGTGTCGTTACAATCGTCTGCTTGGTTGAAGCAAATGGTCCAGCCGAGAAGAATCCCATATACTGGAACAAATCCGGATGTTTTAACCCCAGTTCAATGGCTTCTCCACAGCCCATAGACAGCCCGCACACACCTGTATGAGCAGCGCCTTTTTTTACCGGATAATTTTTTTCCATATACGGAAGTAAATCATAAATCACTTCATATTCGAACAAATAACAGTTACTCCACGAATTCTGAACAACCGGATTAGGCTCTGTATTTGGATATGTTTTACTTTTATCATAGTTAATGTTGCCATTCGGAAATACTACAATACACTCTTCCGCCTCTTTCGTATCATACAAATAGTCCATAATATTGTTTGCATGACATCCGGCTCCGGCTGAAGTCTTTCTTCCGCAAGTCCAATAATCCTCATTTTGTCCGCCACCGTGCAGACAGAACAACAAATTATATGTCTTATTTTTAGGATCATAATCCGGTGGAAAATAAATCTTGGCATGTCCTTCGCCGCTTTCACGGTATTGGGAAGGATATGTAAAATCCGATACCTCGCCATGTGCAATATCTTCTTTATAGAAATTATAACCATCCTCCGCAACAAATTCATCCGTTACACAAAGTTTATAAGTTTCTTTTTTTGTATCATCTGCCTTTGATGTCAAAATGAGAGTACACTTTCCAATGTGCAGAGGTTTTATCTTTCCTCTTGCATCAATAATTGCTACATAATTATTCGACGTAGAAACATTATAATCCGTAATGACTCCCTCCGACGGTTTTACTTCTTTCTTCACATCAAGGGTACTTCCAAGTTCTACTGTATAATCGGCCTTATATGTAATTTCTACCGGCGTAGGCGATGGTGTTTTCGTTGCACGCGGTGTTCCTTTAGGCGCAGCATTTGGTGTTGCAGTCGGATCAGTTATTACCGGCTTTGCTGTTGCCGTTGGTGCTGGCTGCTGTGTATTTGCTGCCGGTGCAGATGGTTGTATCTGCTTATTGATTGTCTTCCTTTTTGATACAACCCTCACTTTACAAACTGCCTTTTTCTTTTTTCCTTTGTATTTAACAGTCGCGGTAATCGAAGCCTTTCCAGGCTTTTTCGCTTTGACAAGTCCCGTTTTATTTACTGACACCACCGAGCGCTTTGACGATGAAAAAGAAACTTTCGCCTTTGCCGGTTTCTTTTTCGCTTTCAATCGAAATCTTTGTCCGGTCTTTAGCGATAGTCTTTTTTTATTAAGCGTCACGCTATTTTTTTTTGCTACAGCTTTTGATGATGCCATATTGCTTTGGAACGGACTGGCTGCTGCACTTACCAAAAGTGCAATAAGTACTGCTTTTGCCGTCACTTTTTTGGTTCTACTTTTCATTCTAACACTTCCCCTTTACATATAATTTTGCATTAATTTGTTTATTACCTGATAATATTTTATCTATAATTAAAAACCCGGTCAATGTATTATGCTTGCAAAAAGCTGACACATACTATATACTAAGCCTTAAGAAATTGATGAACAGAATGGAGAAGAATCATGAATGTAACAAAACCCAGTGTAGAAATCATTGATATGAAAGATTACGATGAAATGATTCGTAAAATAGAGAAAATCGGACGTGTATGCTACAAGAGCGAGGGAAATATTACAGAGGAGTCTGCGGAACGTTTTATCCGCAATATTTTGAAAAGAGGACATGAATCTGTCATCGAACACGAGGCTGTTACAGTCCGTATGATTTGTGACCGCGGTATTACCCATGAAATTGTACGCCACCGCATTGCCAGCTACAGCCAGGAAAGCACACGTTACTGTAACTACTCCGGTGACAAATTCGGCAACGAAATTACTGTTATCGATATCGCCGGTGGATTTTCTTATGATTTAAACAACGAAACTGATTTACAGAAATACGAAGCATGGATGCGTGCCATGGAAAATGCAGAGAAATCTTACTTTGAGCTGATTGAACTGGGTGCCACACCACAGGAAGCCCGTTCGGTACTTCCAAACAGTTTAAAGACAGAAATCGTCGTGACAATGAATCTTCGCTCCTGGCGTAACTTCTTCCGTCTGCGTTGTGACTCCCATGCACATCCACAGATGCGCGAAGTAGCAAATATTGCCCTCGACTTATTCAAAAAAAGACTCCCTATCTTCTTCGATGATATTGACTAATATTATGAGGAGGGGCCCGCGAAGCGGGAGGAGTCCTGATAATTAATATTATGAGGAGAGACCCACGTAGTGGGAGGAGCCCTGATAATTGATACTATGAGGAGGGACCCGCGCAGCGGGAGGAGCCAACAAGTTTAGAACCGACAAAAAAACAACGCTTTCTCATTAATTGAAAGAAAAGCGTTGTTTTATTTGCGTTTGTTTCCATTACTATTTTATTTTTTGCAACTTTTTTTGACTGATTTTGTACATAGCGTTGCATTTCAGGACGTCCTTAGAAAAATTTTCTCTTAAATATGCAACTCTTTTTGACTTTTAAGACAAATAACGTTGTCTCACTGAAAGAATCCACAGATTTTACGATGCCAGCCAAATCGAACCAACAAACACTGCTGCCATAATCACGGCACTGCAAACCGTTGCCAAAAACGACATTACAATTTTCTTGGCAGCACCGTCTACTTCTACCGACTGCAAAAGGGCAAAGTTTAATGCCCATGAAAAAACTGTGCAGGCACAGGTAACAGTAACCATCGTGGTAAACTGTGAGAAATCACCATCGAGAAGAACAATTCCAAGGTCCATTACGCAAATAAAAGCAAGGACAAAGAACAACAAATTGATATTTTTATCTGTCCACTTCGAAAACAGCGCATTGACAAGGCACAAACCTCCGGCGGTCATCAAGGTAAACGGAATCTGAGAAAGTCCCTCTACCGGATGAGAAAACCAGTTCATGACAAAACCAACGAGGAAAAACACCAAGCCAATGATGCATTTTTTTCCATTGCCAAGCCAGTTGTTTACAAGTGTCCATAATTCTTTAAGTTGTTTCATTTCTTTTATCCTTCCTTTTTCCAATCATATTTTACACAAGCTGCACACACAATTCTATAAACCTGCGCAGTCTAACAGTTCTCTCACGTGCCTAATGCCAATAAGTTTAATTTTTTGGGTATCAAGATTGCCCGCTTTTTCAATAGAGACACGGTTACTCTCCGGCAGCACACACACCGTGTAGCCCGTTTTGATTGCCTCTGTTACACGACGCTCCGCCTGTGATACCGCACGCACCTCACCAACCAGTCCGACCTCACCAAACAAAAGCATGCCGTCTTGGAGACTCCGGTTATGATAACTCGACAAAAGTGCCGCCACAAGTGCAAGGTCTAACGCCGGTTCAACAACTCTCATGCCACCGGCTACATTTACATAGGCATCGCAGTCTGCCATCCGCACCCCCATTCGCTTTTCCAGTACCGCCATCAAAAGATTCACACGGTTATAATCTGTCCCTACCGCCGTACGCCTTGGCATCGGGAAGCTGGTCTGGCAGACGAGAGCCTGAACCTCCAGAAGAAATGGCCGGCTGCCTTCCATCGTACAGGCAACCACAGAACCGGCTTCATTTGGGAGACGTCCCTGCATTAGATATTCCGAAGGATTTGGCACCTCCACTAAGCCCTGATTCTGCATTTCAAAAACACCGACTTCGTTTGTCGAACCAAAACGGTTTTTGACACCCCGGAGCATCCGGTACATCGCCGTTTTATCACCCTCGAAATAAAGCACCGTATCCACCATATGCTCTAACATTCTCGGGCCAGCCACATTTCCTTCCTTCGTCACATGACCAACAATAAAAATCGTAATATTTTGACTTTTTGCCAGCTGCAAAAGTATCGAAGTAATTTCGCGCACCTGGCTTACACTGCCGGGTGCCGCATCCACACTTTCCTCAAAAACGGTTTGAATCGAATCTACAATCAACACCTCCGGCTTCACCTCATCCACCGCCTGTAAAATGGTACCGATACATGTCTCTGAAAACAAATACAAATCATCCGTAAATTTGCCAATCCGCTCGGCACGTAGTTTAATCTGTCTTGCCGATTCCTCGCCGGAGACATAAAGCACTTTCGTACCTTCAGCGGACACCAGACGGCACATCTGCAAAAGCAGAGTGGATTTTCCGATTCCCGGATCACCACCTACCAAAATCAAAGAGCCGGGCACAATACCACCGCCTAAAACCCGGTCCAATTCTTTCATACCGGTCGGTCGTCTGCACTCTTTCTGCGTCTCAATCTCATTCATTTTAGCAGGCTTTGCTGCCATCGGCACAGAGCGGTGTCCGCCACTTAAAGAAGTTCTTCCCCGCTTGCCATTAGCAGGTGCTTCCACCATCGTATTCCACTCATGGCATGCCGGGCACTGCCCAACCCACTTTGAGGACTCACAACCACATTCCTTACAAAAAAATACTGTCTTTTCTTTCGCCATAGTCACCTTTCCCACGATATAATGTGCAGAAGCACCGGCAAATTCTTGCCGGTGCCCAAAAATCACTTCATTTCCTTTTCCGAGGTATCCATACTTATCAGCACTTTACAATCTTAACACTGGATTTCGCGCCTTCGTTCAAAGATAAACTCGCATTGAGTTTACCTCCGACATTCGTCGGGATTCTTCCAGCCGACACACCATCAACAACCAATTTATACTCGGTCGATGGTTCCATCTCAAGCGTGAAACTGATATCGCTTGGTGCTTCCACTTCAAACTCAACCACATCCGGATTACCCTTAAACTTTGTTACTGTAGAACCCGGTACCGATTCATACACTAACGTACCATTCTTCTCCAATTTGGTAATTTCCTTAAAAGTCTTGATTTTGTAGGTTGCACCCTCGAATGCAAAATCCGATTTTTTCGTCTTCGTATCCAGCAAATAATTGCCAAAACTTAACGTCCCATCCGCATCTTTGCGAATCAATTCTTCTACTACGCCCATCTTGTGATTCCTCCTTCGTTCACTCGTTGACGCCTTTTCATTGCAGCATCTTTTTTATACTTCAAGTATACAATATTTCGACTTATTTTGCCATTACTTTTTTGTGATTTTTTCTTCACTTTTTCTCATCCGCAAAAGTCTTCTTTTTTACTACAATTTTCTTCTTCGTTCCTTCACAAGAAAGCGAAACATCCACCATATCTCCGATAGAAATATCTCCCATAAGCACAGCCTCTGCCAAAACGTCCTCAAGTTCGGTCTGCAAAGCACGGCGGATTGGTCTTGCGCCGTAATCTTTATCAAAGCCTTTATCGGAAATAAAATCAACCACATCGTCTGCTATGCAAAGTTCCATATCCATCTGGTTTTTCACTCGTTTTGCAAACTGCTTTAACATAATCTTTGTAATATCTTTTATATTTTCCTTATTAAGGGCATGGAAAACAATCATTTCGTCCACACGGTTAATGAACTCTGGCTTGAAAATATGTTTCACTTCTTCCATCACGCCTTCCTTCATTTTCTGGTATTCCTCCTCGCTCGTCTTCGCCTGTCCAAAGCCAAGTGTTTTTGGAGAAATAATCCGGTTTGCGCCGGCATTTGATGTCATAATGATAATCGTATTTTTAAAATCCACCTTTTTGCCGTGGGCATCCGTGATATGACCATCTTCTAGCACCTGTAAAAGCATATTAAAGACATCCGGATGTGCCTTTTCAATTTCGTCAAACAAAAGAACTGAATACGGCTTTCTGCGAACCTTTTCACTGAGCTGTCCGCCCTCTTCATAACCAACATATCCCGGAGGTGAACCAATCATTTTCGACACGCTCTGTTTCTCCATGTACTCCGACATGTCAACGCGAATCATATCTTTTTCCGAACCAAACACAGCTTCTGCCAAAGCCTTGCTAAGTTCTGTTTTTCCGACACCTGTAGGTCCTAAGAATAAAAATGAACCAATCGGACGTTTCGGGTCTTTTAAGCCCACGCGCCCCCTGCGAATTGCACGAGCCACAGCCTTAACAGCATCATTTTGTCCAACGACACGCTCATGCAAAATGGCATCCAGTTTTTTGAGTCTCTCTTTTTCCGCTTCCTCCATCTGCTCTACCGGAATGTGTGTCCACTTGGCAACCACCTGGGCAATGTGAGATGGCAGAATTTTATCTTTTTTCTGTCGCTGTTCCTGTTTTAATTCTTCTTCTTTTTCTATTTTCTTTTCTAACTTCTTTTCCGCAGCAAGCAGCTCTCTCACGCGCTCTAAGTCACCGGCAATCAAGGCCTGCTCTTTCTGCTCATACAAATCTTCCCGCTCTTTTTCATATTCCTGTGTGCGGTCAGACTGTGCATAAACAGTCTGCAAATGGAATTTCGCAGATGCCTCATCAATCAAATCAATCGCCTTATCCGGCAGATAACGGTCATTCAGATAGCGCTCCGACAACTGGACCGCTGCCTCAATGGCTGCATCTGTAATTTCCACTTTGTGAAATTCCTCATAGCGGCTTCTAAGCCCCTTTAACATGCTAATCGTCTGAACAGCAGATGGTTCTTCAATGACAACCGGCTGGAAACGGCGTTCTAAGGCAGCATCTTTTTCAATATGCTTACGGTACTCTTCTCTCGTTGTCGCACCTATCACCTGAATCTCACCACGCGCCATCGCCGGTTTCAGAATATTTGATGCGTCAATTGCTCCTTCTGCGCCGCCGGCACCAATAACGGTATGCAGTTCGTCGATAAAAAGTAAAATATTTCCTGCCGCTTTCGTCTCGCGAAGAGCACGTTTAATCCGCTCCTCAAATTCGCCACGGTATTTCGAACCGGCAACCATGCCGGACAAATCCAATGTAAGAATTCTTTTTTGTTCCAATATATCCGGCACCGCACCATCCACAATACGGGATGCCAGTCCTTCCACAATTGCCGTCTTACCAACACCCGGCTCACCAATCAAACACGGATTATTTTTCATGCGCCGGCTGAGAATTCCAATCACACTCTCAATCTCATCGTCACGATTTAATACAGGATCCAGTTTTCCGTCCTTTGCATACTGCGTCAAATCTCTGGCATACTGGTCTAATGTCGGAGTACCCGAATTTTTCTTGTTGCGGGAACGGCTGGCAATCAGTTCATTTTTTGCCTGTACCATATCACCGCCGGTCGTGAGAATAATGTCTGTATAAAGCTTCTGAATGGGCGCACCTGACGCCAGCAAAATCTTATATGCCACACATGACGTGTCTTTTAAAATTGCCAAAAGCATATGCTCGGTTCCAGTCTCTTTTAACTGCATTTTCCCGGCTTCCTCTGCCGCCGCCAGTAAAAGTGCCTCCAGTTTCGGCGAAGTCTCACCCCGCAAAGGCTCCATTTCGACAACATCCGACATACCGCAGTATTCACGAACTTCTATGTCTAACCGCTCTTTATCCATGCCATTTTCTTTTAAAACTTTTGCTGCCACACCGGGTGCCGCACTAAGCCCAAACAAAAGGTGTTCGCTTCCAACAATCCTCTGTCCCATACGAATGGCAAATTTAGCAGCTTTATTCAATGCTTTTTCTGCTTCCGCAGTAAACTGTCTACTCATAATGATTCTCCATTTCGATATCCTTCATATTGGTTATAAATTTCGTCCACTAACTTGTGTACATCTTCACGCGATACATTTTTACAAATCGCTTGTGCTAAAATCAAATCCATTGTCTGCGCCAGTTCCATGCGCGCTTTAATTTCATCCACATCAACCGCCACAATTGCACCGTGACGCCTGTCAAGCTGCAGATATCCTTCTTGTCTGAGCATCGCATATGCCTTATTTACCGTGTGCATATTAATCCCAACCGTCTCTGCCATATCACGGACGGAGGGAAGATTTTCCCCTTCTCTTAACTCTGCCTTAACAATCGCATAAACAATCTGATTTCTAAGCTGGAGATACAATGCTTCATCACTGTTAAAATCAATGGATATATACATTTTTTATTTCCTCCTTTGTTCTATCCGCAGTATAACAGATAGCCTCTTAAAAATCAAGTTCCTTCCCTTTTTTATCCCGGCGCTTCATCGCCATCTTAAGCATGACAATCAAAAGGCTCAATACCGTAACAATCAAAACAATAATCACTGCCATAAGGACTGTCGTGGAAATCGGAAATGAACCACTGTCATCTGCCGTTTCGCCCTTATTCACACGTTCTACCATCGTTCCGGTATATTTCTGAATCGTCTGCTCCGTGCGGTCATACTGGTAAAGTGCCGCATCACCGCCTTTTGGCTTCAGATACAAAAGCAGATAATTGTTATCCAAATCATGTTCCATCGTAAAAGCCGGCACCGTAACACCGGAAAGCACAACGGACGATTGAATATATCCTTCCGGCACCCGCTCTAAATCATCGGGATTTGCAACCTCAAATTCATAAGAATTTTTGATAATCTTTTTATCCCCTTTCTGCTCGACCACAAATCCAACGGACTGCGTTGTATCTGCCTCATCTTCCCGGCTCTCGGTCTCTTCCTTTGTTTCTTTCGTAACCATCACTTTATATTCTCTCACACTGCCATCTTCCGCCGTCACAACAAACGATACATCATTATTTCCCTCAGAAAGATTCTCGCCGCCACGCACCAAAACTCTCGCTTTCTCATCCTGAAGCGCATACGAATAATACAAAGAATCCGAATTAGCATCTACTGTCGCCTCATAAGCCGTAACTTCCGGCGAAAACTCCGGCGTCATCGAAACAGCGTCAAGTTTCAGCGTTTTCAGACGATTTTCTTTGGATTTTACCGGCGGTGCCGTCACTACCGGAACATTTGTTGCCTTCGGTGTAGTTTGTACCTCAGTATTTCCCGTCTTTTTCTTCTTTTTCACAACCGAAACCGCCACCTGGTTACTCCACATGGAAAATTTTTCGCCGCTTGCATTTGTCACCGATATATCTCCGTCTGCCCGGATTATCGTGGTTCCTTTTTTCTTTGCCTTGAATTGCAGGGAAAAGGTCTTTTTCGGCACTTCGGCCGTATTTCCCGTGGAGGCAATTTCCAGCATGCCATTTCCACCGCTTACCTTTTTGCCACCGGAAAGAAAAGTTAAAATCGAATCATCATAGGAAAGACGGAACGAAACATCCGCAAAGGACTCGGCAGACGCCACCTGACATACTACCGTCACCTGACTTCCCTTGCTTACCGTCTCTGACAGTGCCGATAACTGCAGCGAACCGCTCGCCGCCTTTGCCGTAACCGGCAGACAAAATGCCATCATAAGTATCAAAATAATTCCTGCTGTCATTCTTTTTTTCATCGTATCGTCCCTTCCCTTTCTTGTCCTTTTTATTTGGGCATTGGGCTGTTTGCCGCCGGCATATTTTCATAAACCGGAATTGAAAATACCAATGGAGATTTGTCCATCATACCGGCATATGCCTTTTTCGTCTTAATCGATTCTTCATACGCTGCCTCCACATTTGTCATGTACTGATGGGAATAGCGTTTATAACTTGTCACGTTAAATTTTTCAAGATAACACGTATTTTGCCCCTTGGCAATATAGCCGGAACTTATGTACTGCGCGCCACCGACAATCGAACGGTATGGGTCGGTCCAAGGTCTTAAATAGGTACCCGCCTTTTTATCACTCGCCCACTTCAGTCCGTTTAACACCGGTGTACTGCTGCTAGTCGCACCAATATTATAAAAATTATAAATTCCTGGATAGGAAGATACCGTACCGGTAACTGCCGTACTCGTTGTTGTCGCACTTGTCACGACTTCCTGTTTGACACGGCTAGCCAGATGATAAGGACTTGCCTTGCTAATCTTCGCTGCCTCCATGAATGCAGTCACATAATACATCGTTTTCGCCGCACCGGTGTTGACATCCGTATAGGAAAACTTCTTGTTGTAAAATGGTGTGTTGGACAAAATTGTATTGACACCGGATTTTGTCTGGTACTGCGACTGATATTCCAGTAACTCAAACATGTAAATACTTCGATCATTTAAATAGTTTCTGGGATCCATAAAATATGCCACCGCAGCTTTCGATGCAGCAACCCATGTGCTTCCGTCAAATACCTTCCACTTGCCGGTAGATGCATCGTATGCATCTTTTTCGGTTGACTTCCATGCCTTTGCTCTCGCATTGGAAATCAGGTTCACACCCGTTTTCGATTCCTCCGTTACAGCCGTATTCCAGTCAAGACCGGTTTTATAGGCTTTAAACTGCCAATACGGATATGCCGAATGAAGTGCACGTAAACTCTGTTTATACGATTCCGGAAATCCCTCGTTTTTCATTGCCTGCTCAAACTGCGCATCGCTCATCGCAACTTTTTTCGTCACCGGTTTCTTTGCAAGTTTTACATATTTCGCATTGGAATATCCGGTATAGGTCTTTCCCTTGTAGTTAAAACGCAGTTTATACCATCTGGTACTCTTTACTGCCACATCACTTACAATCGTAACTGCCACTTTCTTGGCAATGGATACTTTTTTCCCGCCTACCTTTTTATATGCTGAACCGGTTCCTTTCTTTTTACGGATATTCGCCGCCTTTTTCACATTGAAAATCTGTGCATATATACCTTTTCCCGCCGTCAATTTCACATATTTATTCTGCAGATATGCCTTTCTTTTTTTCTTTTTATATGTAAAAGAAACATGGAACCATTTTTTCCCTTTCAGCGTCTTTTCACCAATTACTTTTATTTTCTTTCCCTTTGCAAGCGACATTTTTTTCCTGCCAACCTTATAAACACTCTTTCCATTTGCTTTGTAAAGCTTGGATTTTTTCAGCACCTTTGCACCCACTGAAACCGGCTGGTAGGATGTCTCATAGCGATAGGTAATCGTTGGTTCTGATGTAGATGCCGGTGTTACTGTCGGTGCAGGTACCGCAGTCGACGCCTGTTCAATCGCAATATAATTGGAACTGACAAAGCCTGTCAAAGTCGTGTTATCCTTTACAAAACTAACCTGATACCAGCCTGACAATTTCTCCAAAATAGTCACTTTATCTTCTTTCGCCAACAAAACATTGGCATTGTTATACTGTAAAATATCATAGGAAGTACCTGCCCCCGTGCGTACATTCAATGACGATGCCGTCACAATTCCCGTCTGGTTTGCCGCCAGTGAATTACCGCTGTGAAAAAACACCAGTCCACATAAAATTGTCATTCCTAAAATGGTGTAAAAGACTTTCCGGTTCATCGAATCTCTCCTTCTCATGCTTGTACAATTACATAAATGCGCTCGCTGGTTTCATTTGGCATCTGTTTCATATCTTCATCCAGAAAAGAAACTAACGCAAGCCCATTTTTCTCAATCAGTCGTTTTAATGTGTCCATATCATAGGCACGCTGGTAATGCGCTTCCTCCGTGCGCTCATACAGTTCGGAATCTGCCTGTTTTCTAAAAATTGTGAGCATATATTCGTTAATATCCTGATCTTCATAAAAATAGTTTTCCCAGATATAACTGACTTCCTCATCCTGCTCAACCCATGTCTGGTTGCCGATGATGTTTCGGTAACAGTACGCCGTCTTCAAATCGAAAATGAAATAACCGCCCGGTTTAACATACGTTTTCACCCGGCTAAAAAGTTTATTCATTTCCTCCTCATGAAGCAGATAATTCACGGAATCGCACACACTGAGCATCGCATCTACCGGGCCGTCCAATTCCATTTCTTCCATGTTCTGATGCAGATACAAAATATCGGAACCGCTCTCTTCCTGCTTCTGCTTCGCAATCGCAAGCATATCCACCGATTTATCCAGACCAATCATGTCATATCCGGCAGCCGCAAATTTCTCCGTCATTACGCCGGTACCGCATCCCAGTTCACAGATTCTTCCGTTCAAAACGCCCTTCTCATGCAAATACTGCAAAAGATTTTCAAACCATGTCTCATAGGGAATATGATTCATCATATGGTCATATACATTGGCAAATCCTTCATACATCATCTCAATATCCTCCTAACATTCAATTGTCTCACTCAGTGAGAAAGAATACAACAGGCATTTTACCACCTTTTTTCCTGTCATTTTTTCCAGTGCATCCCGGTATAACTCCATCTGTCTCCGATAACGCGATATAAGCACTTTTTCATCCCCGGGCTTAAGCGAATCGGTTTTGTAATCCATGAGCACAATTCCGTCATCGGTCTCATAATATCCATCAATGATTCCCTGAACCAAAACTGTCTCATCTTCCCCGCGTTCATCAAACAAATCACGTGCCGGATACCCCATAACAAACGGCTGCTCTCTGTGGAGACGTCCTTCCTTCTGCGCTTGTCGCATTTTTCTTCCTAACGTCGAGTCAAAAAAAGCTGACAGCCGTCTATAATTTAATACCTCGGTATCACTTTCGCAAAGTCTGCCGGTCTCAACTAACCGTTTTACTTCTTTACGAATCTGTGCCTCATCTTCCGTATTTACAAAATCAATTACCGCCATCACCTGATGCCAGATTGTTCCGTATAAAGCACCTCGGTTTGCCGATTTTTCTTTTGTCTCTGTCTGCATAAACGCAGGAACCGGCTTTTCTTCCTCCTTCTCCTCATGTGTGAGAATGGTAAAGTCTTCCATGTCCAGTTCTTCCATCGACTGAATTTTCAAATCGGATACCGACACTTTTACCGGCAGGGGTTCCGGCTCCGGCTCATCCGCCGCATCCATCCATTCATACATCTCCTGTAAAGGTTTATCATAGCAGATGGTTGTGTCAAAATTATAAAGAGCCTGCTCCTTTACCGTCTCTTGTACCATACCATGTTCCACGTGTAAAATCAAATCATCCGTCTCGACTTCTACCAGATGAAATAAATCCGTCCGGATATGTACCGCCGGCAAGACCATATCGAAAAAGGTCTTTATTTTCTGCCTGTTTTCCCCGGTTACCGCCGCTGAATCCGTATTCTTTGCACATCCCAATAAAATCAATTTTTCCTTTGCACGCGTCATCGCAACATAAAGTTTACGCATCGCTTCGCCAAGTTCATCCTGGGCGTTTACGTATTTGAGATAATGGGTATAAATCGTTTTCTTCTTTGTCCTTTTTTCATTATCCACAACCGGCATTACCATCGCAATATCCGGATGAATCGTAAGGATGCTTTTATCCGGAACATGAATTGCGTGCCCCATGCCGCCGATTATGCAGATTGGAAATTCAAGTCCCTTACTTTTATGAATTGTCATAATCCGCACAACATTTTCTTCTTCTCCTGAGAGATTTACTTCGCCCATCTCCTCGGTCTGCTGTGAAATTTTTTCCAGATAACGAACAAACGAATACAATCCGTGATAGGTCGTCCCATCAAATTCCCAGGCAATCGCCATCAAACTGTCCATATTCGCATTTCGCTGCACACCATTTGGCATTAGGCGGACCGCCTCGTAAATTCCGGTATGGTCATAAATATCCTGCACAATTTCTCCAACGGCCGCATAAGACGCCTTCTTCCTAAAATATGAAAGTGTCTCGAGAAAGTGCTGCAATTTCTCATACAAAGCATCACTCTTGTCATAGGTTAAAATGGCATCATACAAATCTGCCGTGCGATTTTCCATGCGGATAATGGCAAGTTCATCTTCGGTCAGAGAAAACATTGGTCCAAGTAACACTGCCGCCAAAGGAATATCCTGATGCGGATTGTCAATCACCTGAAGCATGGAAACCATAAGACCGATTTCTCTCGTATCAAAAAATCCTCTCTTTTTCTCCATCACTGCCGGAATTTCATAATCCTTCAGTGCATCGAAATACGCCTGTCCCTGTGAATTTGTCTGGACGATGATGACAACATCCCCATACTCAGCCTTTCGGTACCCTTCTTTATCCTTCACATAAAGCGACGTTTCCCCCGATACCATTTCCTGAATTTTCAGTGCTGCAAGTGTGCCCTCCGCCTCCATATTCTGCTTTCCTAAAATCGCATAGACGTCCACATTTTTCGCAATTTTTTTTTCTGTATTTTCAAAATCACTTCCCAAATGCAGTTTGGCTTCATCGTCGTATTCCACACCGCCGATATCTGTATGCATCATACGGGAAAATACTTCATTCGTACTCTCTAACACAATTTCTCTGCTTCGGAAGTTCTTCTGCAAATCAATTCTGCGGTATAACGTTCCCTCTTTTTTATTGTAGGACAAAAGTTTTTCGGCAAACAATTCAGGACGTGCGCCACGGAACCGGTAAATACTCTGTTTGGCATCTCCTACCATAAAAATATTCGGCATTTCACCGGCAAGCCCATCTCTCGAAACCGCATGAAGAATCGTATCCTGCACATAGTTACTATCCTGGTACTCATCAATCATAATTTCAACAAATTCATTCGCCAGTTCCTTCGCTGCATCCGTTCGGACATATGCGCCGCTCTCCTCATCCTTTTGTAAAAGAATCGAAATCGTCAACTGCTCTAAGTCATTAAAGTCGAGAATCCCCCGCTCCCTTTTTTCTGCCACAAACAGTTCATGCAGCCTTCTGGTCAGGCGGAATAACGCCTTCATCTTCCGGCTCGTATCCTTTAAATCATTAAGATGTTCCTCTGCCTCTTTATCAAAATACTGTTCTTTCCATTCCACCATGCGTTTTTCAGCATCCTTGCAGCTTAAACGAACGGCTTCTTTATTTACCTTTTCCTCTCCCGTCAGGCCTCTTGGTGCACGGATTGTAAGTTTCGGAAGTCTGCCAAAATAAGCGCGATACTCTTCATATCCTGAGTTCTCCGGCAAATCCGACAAAAATGCCAGCATCTCATCCAGATAAGGCTCATAAAACAGCGGTTGGTTCGGTCCATGGCAAATATCTTTCAGTGCCTTATATTCCTGAAGTATTCCCTGAAGAAATGTTTTCGTGGAAGCCAGTAAGTTTTTCATAAATTCCGAGTTTTCCCATTCGTCCACCGTTTGGGCATCATAAAATGCCTCCATCTCATCCAGAAATCGGAGCGGAAACGGCTGCCCCATCATTTGATTATAAATTCTTCCAATCAGATTTCCCATTTCATCATCATGGCGGTTAAACTCACTCATTCCCGCAAGTTCCAGAAAATCTTCTTCACCCTTTCCATACTCCTCCTCCAACAATTCATCCAAAACATCCTGCATAAGAAGTCTTGTCTCTGCCTCGGTTCCCATGCGGAAAGCCGGGTCAAGACCAATCCGGTGAAAATACCGCTTTACGATTTCACTGCAAAAACTATGTACGGTAGAAATGTGTGCAAGCGAAAGACGCCCCTCCTGCCGCAGCAAATGTTCATTTGACGGGTCTTCTGCCAGTGCTTCTTCAATACGTTCGCGCAGGCGGTCTTTCATCTGGGCTGCCGCGAGTTTCGTAAATGTCACGACAACAAACTGATCCACATTTACCGGGTCTTTTTTGTCCGTAATCCGCTTAAAAATGCGCTCCACTAACACGGCTGTCTTACCGGAACCGGCGGCCGCCCGAAACCAAAATAGTGCAGCCTCTCATATCAATAATCTGCTGCTGGTCTTTTGTCCAATTAATCGTCCCCATACAATGCCTCCCATACTTCGTCATCACTCATTTTTTTCATTTCACGCACACCATCTTTTTTCGACTCATATCCGCACACACTTCCATACGGGCAATAGGTGCATCCATCGTTATCTTCATACACATATGGTATAGCTTCGATTTTACCGTCTAGAATAGCTTTTCCACATTCTTTCATTTTTTCCTTTGTGTGAGCAATCAATGTTTCAAAGTCCTTTGTGGAAAGTGCTCCGGAATTTTTTTTCAAAAGTCCTTTTTTGTCAACAGCCACCGGAACCACACCGGATTTTTGTCCGGGTATGAGCTCACCGCCATTTACTACCGACTTGTCAAGATGCCCAATAATTTCCGGCTCCTCATTTACATACCCTTTGCACTTCATGCTGTCGAGAACACGTTTTTCGTATTCTTCTTCGCTCTCCGGCTTCCAATCCAAATTTTTCTCTTTAATGGCATAGTAAAGCATCGCCGCCGGAACCGCCTCTTTGCCCTTATGCTCCTTTTCAACCATTTCTTTTGCCGCCTCCAGATAGGTCAAAAGCTGCATCTGCAATCCATAGTATACCTTTGCTAACAACAAATCCTGCGAGTCACTACTCTTATAGTCAATAATCTTAATCAATTCCTCTCCCGGAAGAGAACATAAATCCACGCGGTCAATCACACCATTGAGACAGATTTTTGCATCTTCACCAAACGGAATACACATCGATTCCCACTCTTTATCATTGCCCCGGAATCCTTTTTCCGTGTAAGTCTGCACAAAGTCCCCCTCCTGCATCTGATGCCACATCGCCCAGACCGAATGAACCACCTCGTTTTTCAACCGTTTTAACATAAAGGACACTCGGTTCGATTGAAAATATTTTCTGCCCTGGTAGCGCTCTGCCACGGCATCGACACACTCAGCCGCCAGTAAAACCGCCTCTTCTTCACTTAAATCCTGCCAGTTTTTGTTCCTTTGTTCCAGTTCATGTGACAAATGTTCCATCGCCTGATGGAATAAATTTCCATGATCAAGACTGCTGATTTCGTACTGCTGCCGTTCGTTCAGTAAAAGTCCATAGTGCGCAAAGAATGCAAACGGACACTGCACATACTGCTCAAATCTTGTCACGCTTCCATACAAAACATCGCCAAACAACCGCTTTGCCGCTTCTTTTTTGAGCGAATTATTTCCAGCACGTTTTTCCCGAATCCCAAGCAAATCTTTTAAAATACCGGGCGTTTTCTTTTCATAATGGGAAGCAATTTCCCACCAGATAACATCCTTTGCATAGCTGCCGTCCGCCAGATGCGAAATCAA
>ENA-OPAV01000393-OPAV01000393.1-human-gut-metagenome-genome-assembly--contig:-NODE-393-length-37087-cov-10.338572_pt1 | contig 37087 bp, 32 predicted proteins | sample MGYA00241056_ERZ501428 | MGnify/ENA primary metagenome ERZ501428 (study PRJEB25962, sample SAMEA2042621) | human gut metagenome | biome: human gut; feature: human-associated habitat; material: faeces... | reverse complement strand
CGGAGAGCGACCAAAGGGCTTCCGCCCTCTGGACACCTGACGAGCTGTGCTCAGCGTGCTAAATTTAGCATGACCAGCTGCTTGGCTTCGCAAGTACTTACGTATGACTTCGTATTTTTTTACATTATTCTCCTTTACAACCGATATAAAGTATGTTATAATAATTTAAATAGTGTAATAATTAAATAAAGGAGCATACTTAAAATGCCTGTAAAAATTGGAATGGTTTCTCTCGGCTGCAATAAAAATCAGGTCGATGCGGAGAGAATGCTGTATAAAATAAAAGAAGCAGGTTATCAGCTCGTTGCCGATGCAGCGCTGTCCGATATCGTCATCGTAAACACCTGCGGATTTATCGAAAGTGCAAAGCAGGAAGCTATCGAAACTATCCTCGAATTCGGCAAGCTCAAAGAAGAGGGCAGAATAAAGAAGATAATCGTAACCGGCTGCCTTGCCGAAAGATATAAAGAAGAGGTCGCCGAGCTTCTCCCCGAAGCCGATGCAGTTATTGGTATTGGCTGTAATGATGATATCCTCAATGTCATTGATAAGGTTCTCGCAAACCAAAGACCGCTCGAATTCGCAAACAAGCTTTGCCTTCCTATGGAGGGCGGACGTGTTCAGACTACCCTGCCCTTCTATTCCTACCTCAAAGTCGCAGAGGGCTGCTCAAACTGCTGTACATACTGCGCAATTCCTGCAATAAGAGGAAAGTTCCGCAGCGTTCCTATGGAAACCCTTATCGAAGAAGCGAAAGGTCTTGCCGAACACGGCGTAAAAGAGCTTAACATTATCGCTCAGGATTCCACACGTTACGGCGAGGATCTCTACGGCGAAAGTAAGCTTCCCGAACTTCTCACCGAGCTTTGCAGGATCGATAAATTAAAATGGATAAGAATTCTTTATTGCTACCCCGAAAGAATCACCGACAAGCTTCTCGATGTTATCGCAAAAGAAGATAAGATAGTAAAATATATCGATGTCCCCATTCAGCATTGCTGCGAGGATATCCTTAAAAAGATGAACCGCGAGGGCAATGAAGAATATCTCCGTGCGCTTATGACGAAGATCCGTGAAAAAGTTCCGAATGTCACTATCCGCACAACGCTCATCACGGGATTCCCGTCCGAAACCGAGGAGCAGTTCAATCAGCTCGCCGATTTCGTCAGGGATATGCGCTTCGACAGGCTGGGCTGCTTCCCCTATTCGCAGGAAGAGGGTACAAAGGCTGCCGAAATGCCCGATCAGCTTGATGAGGAAACCAAACAGCGCCGCGCCGATGTTATAATGGAACAGCAGCAGATAATAATGGCGCAGAACAATGAAAAAATGATAGGCAAAACTATCGAAGTTGTCACCGAGGGCTTTGACCGCTACGGCGAGTGCTACTTCGGAAGAAGCGCAGCGGACGCTCCCGATATTGACGGAAAAATTTTCTTCCGCTCACCCGAAAGAAAGCTCACCTCGGGCAGCTTTGTAAAAGTTAATATCACAGAAACGCTTGACTATGACCTGATTGGAGAGATCGAAAATGAATTTGCCGAATAAACTCACCATTTTAAGAGTTATACTTGTACCGTTCTTTGTGTTCTTCCTGCTGACGGATTTTATTCCGTTCTCAAAGATAGCAGCGCTTGTTATCTTCATTGCAGCATCGGTAACGGACGCACTCGACGGTCATATTGCAAGAAGCCAAAACCTCGTAACAACGTTCGGAAAGTTCCTCGATCCGCTCGCGGATAAAGTCCTCGTGCTTTCGGCATTGATATGCTTCTGTAAGCTCGGCATTGTCGGCGCAGTCCCCGTAATAATCATAATGGCAAGAGAATTTATGGTTTCGGGATTAAGACTTGTCACCGCGAACGAGGGCGTAGTAGTCGCAGCAGGAATATGGGGAAAGCTCAAAACAGCGTTCACGCTCGTTGCGGAGGTAGTTATACTCTTTACCCTCTGCCTCAATATCGAAGCAGGTTCAAACGCCGCAGCTATTGTAAATGTTGTAAATCAGACATTGATATGGATAGCAACAGCGCTCACAATAATCTCGGGCGGAATTTATCTTAAAGGCTACTGGAAATATATCGATGCAAGCAAATAATTCAATGCGTAATGCATAATTCGTAATGCGTAATTATTTTGTTCCGAAAATTTTAGCAAGAACCTTTATTTCGTAGGGTCAGATTCTATATCCGACTGTTATCAGCCCACAAATTACGGCAATTTTCTGTAGGGGACGGGTTTCCCGTCCCGAATCGCGTCAGCGATTTTCAACACAATTATTCACAAAGAAAATACCCTTGTTTTCGTCGGATAAAGCCGTTGAAAACAAGGGTATTCGTTTTTTGTGAAACACTTTGCGGCATAGGATAGAAAATTCGCCGTTTGCATTTTTGCGGTAATTTGCGGAATACAAATAATTCCGAATTCGCCATAAAACGCCTTGCGGCGCAGGACGGGTGACCCGTCCCCTACGGAATTTGGTGTTTCGCGGTAAATTTGCGGAATACAAATAATTACGCATTACGCATTACGAATTACGCATTAATATTCCTCTTCGTTATCAAATTCCTTCAGCGCCGAATTGATGTCCGAATATCCGTATCCGAGCCGCGCGAGGGCGTTCTTTACTTTCCGCACTCCTGCTTCGTCCGTGAGATAGCGCCTGTACTTCTTTTCAACAAGCGCTTTTATCCTCTCTTTTACTGCTTCATCGTCCTCACAGTAGGTATCGATGACCTCGCTGATTATATCTTTCGGTATGCCTTTTTGCGTCAGCTTATAGCGTACTGCGACCGCACTTTCCTTTTTTATACCGAAAAGCTGTTTTCCCAGACGGAATGCGTATTCTCTGTCGTTGACAAGTCCTTTTTCCGCCATTAATTTGCATGTCCGCAGGCACATTTCTTTCGGATAGGTCTTTTCAAGCTTTCGGAAAAGCTCGACAAAGCCGTAGTCACGCCCCGAGAGCAGATACATTGCCCTCTCCCTTGACTTTCGTTCAAGATCCTCTTCCTTTATGCTTTCAATTGCGGAATCGGGCAGTTCCATTCCTTTTTTGAGGTTCATTTTTTCAACGGTTTTCTGTCCGATAAAAATTTTTCCGCCGCTTTCGGTCGTTATCTGCCAAGTCGTGCCCTTATAGGGTGAAAGTTCCGTTATTCTCATCAGTTCACGGGTGTAAATTCATCGAAGTTATCGTCCTCGGTGGAGGTATCGGCGGCAGGGTCTGTTTTCTTCTTTGTGCTTGCGGCCTTACTGATCTTTTCTGCTTCAGCCATAACGTCGATCGTTTCTTCGGCAGGCTTTTCTTCGGTCTTGGGCTGTTCTTCCTCTTCCTTGTTTCTGCTTGCAAGCTCGGCTTTGATCTTATCTTCGATCTCTTTCATAACGGCAGGATTGTTGGTGAGGTATTCCTTTGCGTTGTCACGTCCCTGACCGATCTTTCCCTCGCCATAAGCGAACCAGGCACCGCTCTTTTTGATGATGTCAAGGTCAACGGCAAGATCGACTATCTCGCCGACACGGGAGATGCCCTTGCCGAACATCAGATCAAACTCGCAGTCCTTGAACGGCGGTGCGACCTTGTTTTTTACGACCTTGCACTTTGTGCGCGCGCCGATGACTTCGCCGTTCACCTTTATAGCCTCGCCCTTACGGACTTCGATGCGGACAGAGCTGTAGAATTTGAGCGCACGTCCGCCCGTTGTAACTTCGGGGTTGCCGTACATTACGCCTATCTTTTCACGAACCTGATTGATGAAGATAGCAACGCAGTTTGTCTTTGAAATTACCGATGTGAGCTTTCTCATTGCCTGCGACATAAGACGTGCGAGCAGACCAACGTGGTTGTCGCCCATTTCGCCGTCAATTTCCGCCTTTGTTACCATTGCCGCTACCGAGTCGATAACGATGCAGTCGATAGCACCCGAACGGACGAGAGCTTCGGCAATTTCGAGAGCCTGCTCGCCGCTGTCAGGCTGGGAAACGAGCATTTCATCGATGTTTACGCCGAGAGCTTTTGCATAAACAGGGTCAAGAGCGTGTTCAACGTCAATAAAAGCCGCCGTTCCGCCCTGCTTCTGCGATTCCGCAACGATCTGGAGCGCAACGGTAGTTTTACCCGAGCTTTCGGGTCCGTATATTTCAACAATTCTTCCCTTTGGAACGCCGCCTATGCCGAGCGCAAGGTCAAGCGTAAGCGAACCTGTCGGGATGGCGTCCACTTCAAACTGCGGCGACTGTCCGAGGCGCATTACCGCACCCGAACCATACTGCTTTTCAAGGTGAGCGATAGCGGCTTCGAGAGCCTTTTTCTTTTCTTCCGCATTTTTGGGTTTATTTATAGAATCCTTGGAGGATTCGGTTTTCTTCTTTTCTGCCATTGGAAAATTCCGCCTTTCAATCAAAAAATCGAACGTCTGTGCTGTTATTATAGCATCAAAAGCGTTTTTTGTCAATAATATTATAGCATATAAAGCCAAAAAAGTATAGCAAAAAAAGCAAAAATACCGTTTGAAGGGTAATTTTTCGTACAGTTGAAAATAATCCTTGACTGATTTGGTATAATATGATATAATTGGTCAAATACAACTCGGAGGTATCTTTATGGACACTAAATCAGTATATAAAATTTCCTACGGACTTTACGTTCTCACTGCTTCGCAGGGGGATAAGGACAATGGCTGTATCATCACCACTCTTGCACAGCTCACAAGCTCGCCGATGCAGATATCCGTCACCGTGAACAAAGCCAATTTTACCCACGATATGATAAAAGCAACGGGCGTTTTCAACGTTTCGGTCATCGACACATCGGCTGATTTTTCACTTTTCAGACATTTCGGCTTTCAGAGCGGAAGAAATGCGCAGAAGTTCGGCACACCCGATTCGTATAAATTTTCGCCCTGCTATGCCGACAACGGCGTTATCTATGTAAAGAGCGGCGCGAACGCTTTTATCTCGGGAAAAGTTGTGAATGATATCGACCTCGGAACACACACGATGTTCATTGCCGAAATGACCGGCGGCGAAGTTCTCTCGGACAAGCCCTCGATGACTTATGAATACTATCAGCAGAACGTCAAGCCGAAGCCTGCGCAGACTGCCGAAAAGAAAAGCGGCTGGGTCTGCAAGGTCTGCGGTTATATTTACGAGGGTGAAGAACTGCCCGATGATTTCGTCTGCCCCGTTTGCAAGCACGGCAGGGAAGATTTTGAAAAGCTCGCTTGACAACCGACAAAATTAGTGCTATAATAACACACAGTTTAAAAATTGAATATCGGGGAGCGTAATGCCATTGAAAAATGGCTGCTGAGAGGAGGTTCGACCTCGACCCATGAACCTGATTCGGATAATGCCGACGTAGGGATTGACAGTAAAGTCTGTAATTGCGCCTTTTTGCGCATTTAGAAAGGGTTCTTCTTTTGTCCGGAAGAACTCTTTTTTTATTATGACAGGTTGATTTCCATACCATAGCTGCGTCCGAATTTCGGACGTTTTATTTTTAAGCAAAACCATTGAAAAGGGAAGGAAAAGAAAAATGAACATTTCAAAAACACAAAAGCTTACCGAATGTGCGATAATGCTTGCACTCGCAACGGCACTGTCCTACATAACCGTTTATAAGCTACCTATGGGCGGCTCGATAACGGCATTCAGCCAGGTTCCGATAGTTATAATCGGCTACCGTCACGGCTATAAATGGGGACTTGGAACAGGTTTGGTTTACGGTCTGCTCCAGATGCTTCTTCAGGGACTTGGAAACTTCGCTTACGTAAGCGGGATCGGCGCATATCTTATACTTATCCTTATGGATTACCTCATCGCATTCACGGCTCTCGGCTTCGGCGGCGCACTTTTCTCCAACTCGAAGCTCAAAGCGCCGATCGCTATCGGCATCGGTGCGGCTATCGGTTCTGCGATCCGCTTTCTCTGCCACTTCATCTCGGGCGTAACGATCTGGGGCGACTATGCAGGCGGCTGGCAGAATGTTTGGGTATATTCGCTCACATACAACGGCTCTTATATGCTCGTTGAATGTATCATAACTATCGTCGGCACGGCGGCTCTTGCATCTATCTTTGATTTCAAGGCAAAGAATCTTCGCCGCAAGGTAAAGAACGCATAATTGAAAATATATCAAAAATCGGGCAGTTGATCTGTCCGATTTTTTTGTAAAACAAAAAGTGCGGTCACGAAATATCATATCGTGACCGCACTTTATTATATTTTTACAGAATTGCTAAGCTCAAAATTATTCGGTAACAAAAGCACCGTAGAGAGCCTTAACAGCAGCTTCAAAGTCCTCTTCATTTACGCCGACGATGATGTTGAGCTCGGAAGAACCCTGATCTATCATCTTTACGTTTACTCTTGCATCTGCGAGTGCGGAGAAGATCTTGCCTGCCGTACCTCTTGCCTTCTTCATTCCGCGGCCAACGACTGCGATAAGTGCGAGGTTGCTTTCAATTTCGATGATATCGGGGTGTACACGGTAGTTGATCTCATCGATGATGTTCTTTTCCTTGCCGAGAATGCTGTCGGTATTAACGAGAACGGACATTGTGTCGATTCCGCAGGGCATATTCTCAAAGCTGATGCCGTTCTTTTCGAGCGCACGGAGAACGTTTCTGCCGAAGCCGAGTTCGCTGTTCATCATATCCTTTTCGATGTTGATAGCGGTGAAGCCCTTTTTGCCTGCGATACCGGTGATAACATACTTGCTGATCTCAGCGGATTCGGAAACGATCATTGTTCCTCTGTCCTCGGGAGCGTTGGTGTTGCGGATATTGATAGGGATACCTGCTGCTCTTACGGGGAAGATAGCGTCCTCGTGGAGAACTGTTGCGCCCATATATGCAAGCTCACGGAGTTCCTTGTATGTGATAGTTCTGATAGTCTTGGGATCGTCAACTATCCTTGGGTCGCAGATAAGGAAGCCCGAAACGTCAGTCCAGTTCTCGTAAAGATCAGCGTTCACTGCTCTTGCAACGATAGAACCCGTGATATCCGAACCGCCTCTGGAGAAGGTCTTGATAGTATCGTTAGGCATAGAGCCGTAGAAGCCGGGAACAACGGCATTGTCAAGCTCTGCAAGCTTTGCGGAAAGAAGCTCCTGAGTTGTATCGAGGTCGAATGCGCCGTCCTCGCTGAACTTTATGTAGCCTGCAGGGTCAACGAAGTTGTAGCCGATGTAAGCTGCAAGAACCTTGCTGTTGAGGTATTCGCCGCGGCTTGCTGCGAAGTCACGTCCTGCTCTGTGAGCGAAAGCGTCCTTGATCTCGTTGTATTCGCCCGAAAGGTCGATGTTTACGCCGAGGTCCTTGATGATAGAGTTGTATCTCTGCTCGATAGCGTCGAATTCCTTGTCGAACTTTTCGCCCTTTGCAGCCTTTTCATAGCAGGAATAGAGCATATCCGTGATCTTGATGTCTTCCTTGAAGCGCTTTCCCGGTGCGGAAGCGACAACGAACTTTCTGTCCGCATCTCCCCTGATGATAGCGGCAACCTTTCTGAACTGTGCGGAATCGGCAAGTGAGCTTCCACCGAACTTTACGACTTTGATGTTGTTCATAACAGCAAATCTCCTTAAATATATAAAGTATAGTTTCATTTACAAAACGCAATAATATTATTATATCTAATCTAAATCAAGATTTCAATTGATATTTGAACCAAAAATCGGGTAATAAATTTTGTCCTTTTGTGAAATACGACTGTTCTTCACAAAAGGACATTTATTAAATGCGGAATTCGGAATGCGGAATTCGGAATTATTTGTTTAGCTAACATTTGTTGGACAGCGCGAAAGCAAAAATTTCGCCTGCCTTTTAAGGTTAAGGCATTGCCACAATGAGTTCATTAACAAATCAAAAAGGCGCAATTCTCACAAAAAGGAAGAATGAAATATGGAAAATAAATTTTATTTTATCCTATCAAACAACTTGAGCGTGTTTTCCATAGTCTGCTCCGCAACTTCCTCGGGCGAGATGCCTTTGACTTCGGCTATCTTGCCGATGACATTCACTATCATACCGCTGTCGCAGCGCTTCCCTCTGTTCGGCTCGGGTGCCATATAGGGGCAGTCGGTTTCGAGCAGAAGCCTGTCGAGCGGTGTTACTTTAAGCGCTTCTATCGCTTTCCGTGCATTTTTAAATGTGAGAACGCCCGTGAAGCTTATGTTCATTCCGAGCTTCAGCACCTGCTTTGCCGTTTCTGCCGAGCCCGAAAAGCAGTGCATAACGCCTTTCACCTCTCCCCTTTTGCCGAGAATATCCATCGTGTCCTCAGTCGCATCACGGGAATGGATAACCACGGGCAGGTCCATTTCTTTTGCAAGGTCAAGCTGTTCCTCAAAAAAGCGTATCTGCATCTCGCGGTCATAGCCCTCAAAATGATAGTCAAGACCTATCTCGCCGATAGCAACAGCTTTTTCATATTCCGCAAGCCTGCGGATCTTTTCAAGGTAATCGCTCGGCGCACCCGAAGCGTCCTCGGGGTGAATTCCAACCGCCGCATAGACGAACGGATACTTCTTCGCAAGCTCGACCGAAAACTCCGAGCGTTCCATTGAACAGCCGATGTTTATGATATTCCGAACGCCGTTTTCGTGAAGCCTCGGGAGCAGCTCATCACGGTCAGCATCGAACTGCTCGTCATCATAATGTGCGTGTGAATCAATATATGTCAGCATTTTGGTTCTCCTTTGCCTTTTCAATTATTTTTTCATAGTCAAGCTCTTTTGCAAAAGGTATCTCAAACGGGTCATTGTAACGCATTATGCGTTCATTTACAGCATAGCCTTTCAGACCGTCAAAGCTTTGAAATTCTCCGTTTTCGTCCTTTATAAAGGTTTTGCCGTATTGCTCAATATTATACAAAGAGTAGAAATAATTGCCTATAATACAAATATTAAAGTCTGCAAAATAAGCCTTTTCATCAGCATCAAGCGGCAGCTTTTCAAATATTTCGTCACGCTCCTCACGGAAAACCGTCACAGCCTCGGGGGTCACATAGCCTTTTATATCATCGTCCCATACGATAAGCCACGAGTTTGAAGCCTGTGCCATTGTCTGAATAAGGAACGTCCCGTCAAGAATTTCATATTTGCGAAACTCACGGAGTTCAAGCTCAAATTTGCCGTCATAATAGCTGAAATAATCTGCGCAGGACGAGTTGTTGCTCACGCCGCCGTCAACTACAAACTGCGCAAAGCCGCCATAATTGAGAACATAAAGGTCTGCGTTCATTGCATATTTTTGACTGTTAGTATAAAACTTGCCATTATCTCCGTAGAGTACAACAGCATAAGGTGTATTTGGTCCAACCGCCCCCCAAACATTCATCATCATTTCCTCGTCATTATTGTCAAAGTCGGGTTCAAAGCTGAACAGAAACGCATACTCGTCCAAGCCGTTCCCGTCAAGGTCGAAAGCCAGCACCTTTGAACAGCAGATATGTATCGCAGGCTCTCGGTCGGGCAAACGACTTCTGACATCATCGTAAAGCTCAGTATAGACCTCGGAGGAAATCAATGCTTCCTTTGCATTTTCAATAAGAGCCTTGTCGGAGAAATCCTCTGCGGAAACAAGCCCCGTCTGCTCATATCCGCAGGAGAAAAACGGCGTATCGTCCGAAATTCCAGCGTATGTGCGGTCAGTTTTTCTGCTTTCGTCAAGCTCATAAAGCGTTGCAGCTTCGGCAGTTGTTATAATAGTAGTTTCAGCCTTTTGGACAGTCGTTTCTTCCGCCGAAACAGCGGCTGTAATGTCCGTCCGAACGGCTTCATCGGTCTGATCTGCACAGGCGGCAAGGCAGATCGCAAGCATCACCGCAGGGATTATCTTTTTAAATGTCATAGCCGTTCCTTTCATAGCCGTTTTTTTATTATTTTATCATCTTTACAGTGTGCTGTCAAACATTGACCCGATTTTCAGTAAATTATTTTTGACCAAAACCCGTTTTATGTCATTTTGCAAAGTTTTTGACCGCCTTAATCGTTTGAAATTGTGAATTTTTTTGATACCCCCTTGAAATGTCTGTGTGAAAATGATACAATTAAAATAATAATGAAGAAACGATTACAAGACAATTTTATCCAAAGGGGTGTCTTTGCGTTTTTTCAGTAAAAGATGTAAAAATATTAAGATTTCAAAGGAGCGTGTTCCCATGAACTACGGACATTTTGACCTTGCAAATAAGGAATATGTCATCACAAATCCAGAAACTCCCGCACCTTGGGCGAACTACCTCGGTTCTCCCGAATACGGCGCTATCATCTCCAACAACGCAGGCGGCTACAGCTTCGTAAAGAGCGGCGCTAACGGAAGAGTTATCCGTTACCGTTTCAACTCCGTTGCTGTCGATCAGCCGGGTCGTTACGTTTACATCAAGGACGGCGAAACAGGCGAATACTGGTCTGCTTCCTGGGCACCTGTTTGCAAGGATCTCGCTGAATTCAAGAGCGAATGCCGCCACGGTACTGCTTACACAGTTATCACTTCCGAATACAAGGGCATCAAGTCCGAAGTTACATACTATGTTCCAAAGGACGCTACATACGAAGTATGGGCTGCAAAGGTAACAAACACTGACAGCAAGCCGAGAAAGCTTTCCGTTACCGGTTACTGCGAATTCGTAAACGACAACAACTACGAACAGGATCAGGTAAACCTCCAGTACACACTCTTCATCACACGCACATACTTCAAGGATAACTTTATCCTCCAGAAGCAGAACGAAATTTTCAAGAATCCTAACAACGAGCGTTTCCTCGGCGTTGCCAAGGCTAAGGTAGATGCTTACTGCGGCGACCGTGACGCTTTCGTTGGTTCATACAGAAGCTATGCAAATCCTAAGGGCATTGAAGAAGGTCTTAAGGGTCAGCTCAACTACAACACAAACTCCTGCGGCGCACTCCAGAGCGACATCGTTCTCCAGCCGGGCGAAACAAAGGAACTCACTTATGTTCTCGGTCAGAAGCCCGAAGCTGTTGCTAAGGAAATCATCGCTAAGTACGAAAAGGCAGGCGTTGTTGAAGCTGAAGTTGAGGAACTCAAGAACTACTGGCACGAAAAGCTCGGCAACCTCCAGGTAAATACTCCCGATGCTGACTTCAACAATATGGTAAACGTCTGGAACGCATACAACTGCTTCATCACATTCATCTGGTCAAGAGCAGCTTCATTCCAGTACTGCGGACTTCGTAACGGCTTCGGCTACCGTGATACCGTTCAGGATATTCAGGGTATCATTCATCTTGCTCCCGAAATGGCTAAGAAGCAGATCGAATTTATGCTCTCCGCTCAGGTAACCAACGGCGCAGGACTTCCGCTCGTTAAGTACACTCATAACGCAGGTCACGAAAATCACCCTGACGAGAACGATGAGAACACAGCTTACGCTAAGGAAACAGGTCACCCCTCTTACCGTGCTGACGATGCTCTCTGGCTTTTCCCGACAATTTACAAGTACATTTCCGAAAGCGGCGACATCGCATTCCTCGATGAAGAAATTTTCTATGCTAATGACGAAGAAAAGGGTACAGTTTACGACCACCTTAAGAGAGCTATCATGTTCTCGATGAACCACCTCGGCAACCACGGTATGCCTGCAGGTCTCCACGCTGACTGGAACGACTGCCTCCGTCTCGGCAAGAAGGGCGAATCCACATTCGTTGCTTTCCAGCTCGTATATGCAGTTAAGATCCTCCGTGAATATGCAGTTCTCAAGAACGATGCCGACTACATCAAGCAGCTCGACGACATCAAGGCAAAGCTTGACGAAATCCTCGCAGCTTGCTGGAACGAGGACAGATGGATCAGAGGCTACAAGGAAGACGGCGCTGTTATCGGTCAGAGAACAGACCCCGAAGCAAATATGTGGCTCAACCCGCAGTCATGGTCCGTTATCTCCGGCTTTGCAAGCAAGGAGCAGGCTGAAAAGGCTATGGACAGCGTTGAAAGAGAACTCAACACTCCTTACGGCGCAATGGTAATGTATCCTCCTTATGTTGAACACGGTTTCAACGGCGCACTTATGCAGTGCTTCAACAAGTGTACAAAGGAAAACGCAGGTATCTTCTCGCAGCCGCAGGGTTGGCTCATTCTTGCCGAATCCCTCCTCGGCCACGGCAACCGTGCTTATAAGTACTGGAAGGAAGCAGCTCCTGCAACATACAATGACAATGCAGACCACAGATGTCTTGAACCTTATGTTTACGGTCAGTTCGTAGAGGGCAAGGACAGCCCGTTCGCAGGCCGCGCACACGTTCATTGGCTCACAGGTACAGCATCTACAGTAATGGTAGGTACAGTTGAGGGTATCCTCGGTATGCGTCCGAACGCTGAGGGACTTGTTGTTAATCCTTCAATTCCTTCCGAATGGAAGTCTTACACAGTAGAAAAGACATTCAGAGGAAAGAAGCTCAATATGACCTTCAACAATCCTAACGGCGCAGAAAGCGGCGTAGCAAGCGTAGTTCTCAACGGTGAAAAGCTCGAGGGCAACCTTATCCCTGCTGCAAAGCTCAAGGACGTAAACGAAGTTGTTGTTACACTCGGCTGATCTTCAATGCGTAATTCGTAATGCTTAATGCGTAATTATTTATACTTTGTTAGTTTGTAATGAAAATCGTAGGGGACGGGTTTCCCGTCCCGCGCCGCAAGGCGTTTTCTTACGAATTCGTAACTATTTGTGTTCCGCTAATTACCGCAAAAATGTAAATGACGAATCTCCTATCCTATGCCGCAAAATGTATTATAATAAACGAACGACCCTGTTTTCAACGGTTTTATCCGATGAAAACAGGGTCGTTTTTTGTTTGTGATAAAGGTTCAAAATCGCTGACGCGATTCGGGACGGGAAACCCGTCCCTTACAAAATTCCACGGTAATTTGCGGAATAAAATAATTACGCATTACGAATTACGCATTATACATTAAATCATATCTGTGCCGAGTAGTTCGGAGCTTCCTTGGTGATATAAATATCATGTGGGTGAGATTCACGAAGACCTGCGCCCGTGATACGAACGAACTGTGCCTTTTCGTGAAGCTTTTCAATGGTTTCACAGCCTGTGTAGCCCATACCCGAACGGATACCGCCGATAAGCTGGAAGATAGTATCGGAAACAGGTCCCTTGTAAGGTACACGTCCCTCAACGCCCTCAGGAACAAGCTTTCTTGCGTTCTCCTGGAAGTATCTGTCCTTTGAGCCGCAAGCCATTGCGCCGAGTGAACCCATTCCGCGGTAAACCTTGAACTGTCTGCCCTGATAAATTTCTGTTTCTCCCGGAGATTCCTCACAGCCTGCAAGGAGTGAGCCGAGCATTACGACATTAGCACCTGCTGCGAGAGCCTTTACAATATCGCCCGAATACTTGATACCGCCGTCTGCGATAACGGGGATATTGTGCTTTGCAGCTGCGCAGGCTGCATCATAGATAGCTGTGATCTGCGGAACGCCAATACCTGCGACTACTCGTGTTGTACAGATAGATCCCGGTCCGATACCGACCTTTACGCAGTCAGCGCCTGCTTCGATAAGAGCTTCTGCTGCTTCTGCCGTTGCAATGTTGCCTGCGATAACGGGAGTGTTCGGGAATGCTTTCTTAACCTCACGGACCGCATTGACGATGTTGATATTATGTCCGTGTGCGGAGTCGAGAACGAGCACATCGACCTGAGCGTCAACGAGAGCCTCTGCTCTTTCCATCATATTTGCCGCAACGCCGATAGCAGCGCCGCAGAGAAGTCTGCCTGCCTTATCTCTTGCGGAGTTCGGGTACTGGACAGCCTTTTCGATATCCTTGATAGTGATAAGTCCCTTTAAGATGCCGTTTTCATCAACGATAGGAAGCTTTTCGATCTTATGCTGCATAAGGATCTTCTGTGCGCCCTTGAGGTCTGTTCCTACGGGAGCGGTAACAAGGTTTTCCTTTGTCATAACTTCCTTGATAGGTGTTGAATAATCGGAGAGGAAGCGGAGATCTCTGTTTGTGAGGATTCCGACGAGCTTGCCCTTTTCATCAACTATAGGAACGCCCGAAATTCTGTATTTGCCCATAAGTTCATCGGCTTCGGAAACGAGCTTGTCCGCTGTGAGTGAGAACGGATTGACGATAACGCCGTTTTCGGAACGCTTTACCTTATCGACTTCATCTGCCTGCTTTTCGATAGACATATTCTTGTGGATAACGCCGATGCCGCCTTCACGGGCAATAGCGATAGCCATATTCGCTTCGGTCACGGTATCCATAGCGGAAGTGATGATAGGAGTGTTAAGATAGATGTCACCTGCAAGACGTGTTTTAAGGCTTACCATATTTGGTGTGCAGTTTGATTCAGCAGGGATAAGAAGTACGTCATCAAAGGTCAGTCCTTCTTTGACAAACTTTTTGGACATATCGGTTTCAAGCATGAAAAGATCCTCCTTTTAAATTCGTTAATTATATATTTTATTTAGTTTACTACTTTATAGAGATAAGGTCAAGTGCATTTTTGTTAAATCGGGTGTAGAATTTTGTCCATGGGTGACGGAATTTTTTGTGCAAGCTGTTATACACTGCTAATCAAATGCAAAAAATGCCCGGAAACAACGCATTTACGATGATTCTGCTTCATTGTGTTAATATACTCTCACAGTGAAAATTTATCACCTTGAAATGTCCCTCTGCGGGCGAATTCAAGGTCGATGCTGTTCATAACGCGCTTTTTGTCAAGCGTCCACCGCGGCGCAATGAGGTCGGACCTCGCACCGTCCCCCGTTATGCGCTCGATAATAGTTTCGGGCGGCATCATTTCTATTTGGTCGCATACGAGTGAGGCATATTCCTCGGCGGAAAGCAGGGGAAAAGGCGAATTCTCATATTCTTTTGCAAGCTTTGTTCCTTTTATTATGTGGAGCATATGAATTTTTAATGCGTGCGGACGAAGCGAAGCCGCAGCATTTGCAGTTTCGAGCATCATTTCACGGCTCTCATCTGGCAGACTGTCAATAATGTGAACGCAGACGTTTATCCCGCGCGAAGCAAGCATCTCATATCCTCGGAGAAAATCGGCATAGCTGTGACAGCGGTTCAGACGCTCGGCTGTTTTGTCATGGATAGTCTGCAAACCAAGTTCGACAACAAGGTATGTCCTTTTCGACAGTTCTTCGAGATAATCGGCAGCCTCATCGGAAATGCAGTCGGGACGGGTCGAAACGGCAAGACCGACAGCGTTTTGCAGGGTCAGAGCCTTTTCAAATAAACAGCGAAGCTTTTCGATGCTCCCGTAAGTGTTCGTGTTAGCCTGAAAATACGGAATGTAAAGCGGTTCACCCCATTTTTTGATAAGCTTTGAGCGAACCTCGTCGAACTGCACTTCAATAGGAACGCTCGGGTCGCCGCCGAAGTCACCGCTGCCCGAAGCTGAACAGAATGTACAGCCGCCAACACCCTTTGAACCGTCACGGTTCGGGCAGGTGAAATTTCCGTTGAGCGAAACCTTGACGGTCTTTCTGCCGAAGCGTTTTTTCAGATAGCAGCTCTGCGTGTGGTAATGTTTGTTTGTATCGGAATAGATGAAATCTGACATTTTAAAATACCTTTATTTTCAGGATATCGCCAAAGCGAAGCTTTTATTTTATTATAGAATTTAATCTGCGGAAAGTCAATATTGATGGAGATATATCTTGTGTTCTGACGTTTTTTTATTTTATAAAAAACTTGACAAGGGAAAAAAGATATGTTATAATTTATCTTGAAATGAAGTAGTGAGTATGTATCCACGTTTTTCACACCAAAAAACCCCCACAGAATGCGACTCTGTGGGGGTTTTATTTTGGCTGTGCTGCCTTCTTTTACTTCTTTCGTCTGTTCAGCCATTTGCAGATAATGTCATAGATAAAACTTGCAACAATACCTGCCAAAACAGAAATAAGAAATGAAATAAGTACTGTATCCAACGCCATGCACCTCCTTTCCGTTTACACGGACAGGATCGGCAGCATAAAATAATTATACTATATTTTTCGCTAATAATCAATTTATAATTATGTAATTTTTCATTACTCTACATAAGATATCTCCGTTTGTGGTTTTTCGCTTCAAGGACAGATTTTTTTCTGTATTTTATTGGTGTTTAGTATTACAACAGCAACAAAAAAGCAGCTAACGAATCAACATAAAATTCGTTAGCTGCTTTTGGATTTATTATATGAAATTGTATTGGAAAATAAAATGCAGTCCATGAAAAACCTCATGAACTGCATTGTTCTGACATTATTGAAGTGCGAATTTATATAAATTTTATCGCTTTTCGCAGATAAGCTTTATAGCCGTGCGCTCTTCGCCCTCGATCTCAACGCTTGCAAAGGCAGGAATACAGATAAGGTCTATCCCTATCGGCGCAAGATATCCCCTTGCAACTGCAATGGACTTTATTGCCTGATTGGCTGCGCCTGCTCCGACTGCCTGAACTTCTACTTCTCCAACATCACGGATAACGCTTGCGATAGCACCTGCGACTGAATTCGGCGCTGATCTTGATGATACCTTTAATATTTCCATGGTCATGTCCCCCGGATATTTTATTGAGCCGTCTGAAAGATCCTCGGCTCTTGCAGGTTTTTTCGGTGTTTAGTATTAGTATTATACATCGCAGAAAACGAAGATGTTTTCATTGTCGGACACCTTTGGGGAAAATATGTTTTATCCGAACAGCTTTTCCCTTTAATACCATTATTATACAACATTTGTGCTGTACTTTCAATACCTAAAGAGTATATTTGGAGAATTATCTAATTATTAAACGTTTTATGCTGTGTGCTTTGCCGAATTTTTCGTCAAATGAAACAACAACACCATTGATAAATTGCTTCTCGTTTGATTCCTCGAACTTTACGGGCGCGTGGAAACGCTGCTTTTTTATCGCAAGCTCACTCTTTACGCCGAGAACGGAAAGCTCCGCTCCGCACATTCCTGCGTCCGTGATGTATGCAGTGCCGTGCGGAAGTATCGTTTCATCAGCTGTCTGGACGTGAGTGTGAGTGCCGAAAACAGCCGTTACCCTGCCGTCAAGATACTGCCCGAGCGACTTTTTCTCCGCCGTGGCTTCTGCGTGAAAGTCGATGAAAATGTTCGGCGTTCCAATGTCCTTTAAAAGCTCGTCAACGACCGTGAACGGATTGTCGAGCGCTTCAAGATAAAGCGTTCCCATAAGGTTTATCACCGCAATTTCAGTCCTGCCGAGATCGAGGATACAAACGCCCTTTCCGACATTTCCCTCGGGGAAGTTTGCAGGCCGCAAAAGGCAGTCCTTTTCATCATAAAGCGGCATAACTTCCTTGCGGCGAAAGCAGTGGTTTCCTGTCGTGATAACGTCCGCGCCGAGCGAGAAAAGCTGCTTTGCGGAGTAAGGCGTGATGCCGTTTCCCGTTGCGCTGTTTTCACCGTTTATAACAACAATGTCGATATTGTTTTCCTTTTTGATGCCGCTCATCCTGCTGCGGACGAACTCACAGCCGCCCTCGCCGACAACATCACCAAGAAACAGTAAATTTAACATTTTAATACCTCTTTTCAATGCGTAATTCGTAATTCGTAATTAGATTGACATTGGAAATTTTCGGCTGCTGTACGGTAACCTATATTTCAACAATACAATGTCAAACGGGACGGGAAACCCGTCCCCTACAGTTCCATAATAATAGACAAGCGCAGAATAATTACGCATTAAGCATTACGCATTACGAATTATAAAGCGCTCGCCGCTCCCGAGGAGAACATTTTGTCGATGTCCGATTTTAACTCGGGGAAAGCGCTCAGGTCTGCACTCTTTTCGAGAATATCCTTTGCCGCGTTCTGCGCCGTGCTTATAAGCTGTCTGTCCATTGACGGGTCGGCAAGCCGCATTTCGGGCAGACCGTGCTGACGTTCGCCGAAGAAATCACCTGCACCTCGCATTTTAAGGTCATATTCCGATATCCTGAACCCGTCCGAGGTCTCCGTCATGATTTTCAGGCGCTCTCTTGTTTCGAGCGAAACATTTCCTGCAATGAGAATACAGTAGCTTTGGTGCGAACCTCTGCCGACACGTCCCCTAAGCTGATGAAGCTGCGAAAGTCCGAACCGCTCGGCGTTTTCTATCATTATAACAGTTGCATTCGGAACGTCAACGCCGACCTCAACTACCGTCGTCGCAACAAGAAGCTGGGTCTCGCCGCTTTTGAAGCGCCCCATAGCTTCATTCTTCTCCTGAGGGGACATTTTACCGTGCAAAATACCAATAGTATAATCCTTGAATTCGTTTTTCGCCGCATTTTCGGCATAGCTTTTCGCCGAAGCAAGACCGTTTTCGTCCTCCTCTATCATCGGACAGACGATGTAAGCCTGCCTGCCCTCGTCAAGCTGCTTTCGCACAAAGCCGCAGGCACGTTCGCGAAGCTTGTCGGTGACGGCGAAGGTTTCGATCTTCTGCCTGCCCTTTGGAAGCTCGTCAAGCACCGAAATATCAAGGTCGCCGTAAATTATCATCGCAAGCGTTCTCGGTATCGGCGTTGCGGACATTACGAGTCTGTGCGGATTCATACCCTTTTGCGCAAGCTTCGCACGCTGATTTACGCCGAAACGATGCTGTTCGTCCATAATGACAAGCCCGAGCCGCTTAAACTCGGTCGTGTCGGAAATAAGGGCGTGAGTTCCCGTTACAACGTGGAATTCGCCGCTTTTGATCTTCTCATCAATTATAATGCGTTCTTTTTTCGGGATAGAACCCGTAAGGCAGCAGACCTTTACACCGAACGGTTCAAGAAGCTCCGAAAGCGTCCGAAAATGCTGCTGTGCAAGGATCTCCGTAGGTGCCATAAGCGCAGTCTGACAGCCGTTTTTGAAGCAGAACAGCGCCGCCGCAGCCGCAACAGCAGTCTTGCCCGAACCAACGTCACCCTGAACAAGTCGGTTCATCGGGTATTCACGGCACATATCGTCCGTTATCTCGTTCACGGCACGAACCTGCGCTCCCGTAAGCTCGAAAGGCAAACGCTTGCGGAATTCACCGAGCGAGTCTGCAAGCTTGTTCATCTGTATGCCTGCAAGCTCACGGCTTCGGTTCTTCATCATGCTCATTCCGAGCTGAAGCTTGAGCATTTCATCGAAAGCAAGCCGCTTTTTCGACATTTCCGCAATATGCGGATCGGACGGAAAATGGATATTCCTCAGCGAATATTCGAGCGAAGCGAGATGATATTTCTGTCGGATAAAGTTCGGGATATGGTCAATGTAGCCCTCGTCGCCGATGCTGTCGAGTGCCTGAGAAATGTTTGCACTGATAATGTTTGAGGTTATCCCCTCAGTGAGCCTGTAAACGGGTTTGAGGAGATTTTTCGTATCTGCACGGACGAAAAGCGGCGTGTTCATCTCACGGCGAACCATATTTCCGTTGACCTTGCCCGAGAAAAGATACTCCTCATCGGTTTCGAGTGCTTCATAAGCGAAGCGGTTGTTGTAAAAGGTAATCGTGATGTTTGCGCTGTCATCGGCGGCAATTATCTTGTAAAGCACAAGTCCGCTCCGGATCCTTGCCGCAGGCATTTTCTTTATTATGCGAGCCTTTATGACATTATGCTCAAAAAGCACGGTTTCTGCGATCTCGGTCGGTGCGGAGTAGTCGATATAGCTTCGGGGGTAATGGCAGATAAGGTCGCCGACCGTGAATATGCCAAGCTTTGCATACAGCTCCGCACGCTTTTTTCCAACGCCGTGAAGCTCCTCTATCGGTGAGTTTTTGTCCATTGCTTTTCCCCCTTTTTCTATTATATTATAAGCGTAAGCATCGCCGAATTTTGTCATTTCAAACTGTAAAAACAAACCGCACGTTAAAGTGCGGTCTGTGATAAATTTTGAGTTTAGTCTTTGTTTTCGTCCGAGCTGTCAGACTTTTCTTCGGTTGAAGCGTTTTCGTCAGCTTTTGCATCGGAATCAGCTTCTGCGGAAGCATCATCTTCGGAAGAAGCCTCTGTTGTTGCATCAGCATTTTCGGCAGGAGCATCGGACTTTTCTTCGGAAACTTCAGCCTTATCCTCGGGAGTGATAACGGACTTCATATATTCCTCGTAATCCTTCTCGATAGTTTCGGCTGTGATCTCGCCTTTCATAAGCTTTTCAAAATCTGCGCCGTCGATCTTTTCGTGTGCGATAAGATACTTGGCAAGAAGATGAAGCTGGTCGATATGCTCTTTGAGCATTGCAACGCAGGCTTCATAGTTCTCGGTAACGATACGATGAATTTCATCATCGATCTCGCCCTGAACGCGCTCGGAGATGCCGTTTGAACGGCCGTAGCCCATTCCGACGAAGGGTTCATCGTTCTGATCTGCGTAAACAACAAGACCAAGCTTGGAAAGACCGTACTTTGTGACCATATCCTTTGCGATCTTTGTCGAACGCTGGAGGTCGCTCACTGCGCCTGCCGAACCCTTGCCAATGATAAGCTCCTCGGCAACACGTCCGCCCATGCAGACCTTGATCTCGTCCTCGATACGCTCTGCATTAACATCAATGAGGGACGGTTCTTTTGACGGGAGGTGAATAGTCATACCGCCTGCGCCGCCGTGAGGAATGATAGTTACCTGATGAACGCTGTCCTGTGACGGGAGATAATATGTTACTATAGCGTGACCTGCTTCATGGTAAGCGACTGTGCGGCGCTCTTCCTGAGTAACGACACGGCTCTTCTTTTCAGGACCTGCGATAACCTTGATAACGGCTTCTTCGATATCAGCCTTGGTGATAGCTTTCTTTTCCTTGCGTGCTGCGATAAGAGCAGCTTCGTTTGTAAGGTTTTCAAGGTCAGCGCCCGTAAAGCCTGCTGTCGATTTTGCGATAGTGGAAAGGCTTACATCGGGAGCGAGCGGCTTTTTCTTCGTGTGGACTTTGAGAATTTCCTCTCTGCCCTTGATGTCGGGGTAGCTTACCGTTATCTGACGGTCGAATCTGCCCGGACGGAGAAGTGCGGGGTCAAGGATATCACGGCGGTTCGTAGCGGCGATGACGATAACGCCCTCGTTGCCCTCAAAGCCGTCCATTTCAACAAGGAGCTGGTTGAGCGTCTGCTCACGTTCATCGTGACCGCCGCCAAGACCTGCACCTCTGTGACGGCCTACTGCATCGATCTCATCGATGAAAATAATGGCAGGAGCGTTTTTCTTCGCCGTTTCAAAAAGATCTCTTACTCTCGAAGCACCTACGCCGACATAAAGCTCAACGAAGTCCGAACCCGAGATCGAGAAGAAAGGAACTCCGGCTTCGCCTGCAACAGCCTTTGCGAGAAGAGTTTTACCTGTACCCGGAGGGCCCATAAGAAGAACGCCCTTAGGGATACGCGCGCCCATTTCGGTGTATTTCTTAGGATTTTTGAGGAAGTCAACGATCTCCGCAAGCTCTTCCTTTTCCTCGTCTGCGCCCGCAACATCGTCAAATGTGTTCTTCGTGTTCGAGGTCGTCTTGACATTGGCCTTGCTGAAGCTGTTGATCTTTCCGCCGCCGCCTGCCTGTCTCATCATAAAGAAGAACAGTGCGACCATAAGAATGATTATGATAACTGACGGGAGAAGATTATAAAGCCATGAATTATCCTGGATCTTATAATACTCCATTTTGAGCGGAGCGTCAGGGTGAGCGGCGTTGTATTCCTTACGGTAGTTGTCATCGCCCGTCTGTATCTCATTGAGAAAAACGGAAACGTTCGGAACAACGTAATTGATGAGCTTTTCCGTTCCGTCATCGAGTGTAACGGTCATACTGAGCTCGCCCGTGCCGAGGTCGAAGTTGTATTCGCTTACCTGATAATTGTCAAAGTAGCTCATAATATCGGAATAGCTGTATTCCGAAACGGTTTTGGTAGCCTGCTTCATAAGTGCAACGATAAGTATCATTGCCGCAAGAAGCACCCCGACATAGATAAGCAGTCCCCTGTTTGAGGATTTTTTTGGTGCCATTGGTCATTCATTCCTTTCCGAGCCTTGTGATGCTCAATACCTTAATTCCTGCGTCGAGTAAAATGTCAGAATATAGGTCTCCTCTAAAAACCATAGTGCCTCAGATGCGCAGTCAGATTTTTCGTCAGATTGTATAGAAATTTCGCAGTTATTGCAAAGCAAGAATTTGCATACATGCCGTATGTCAAGAAATTTATGTGCAAGATGACGGAAAATCTGCAAGCAGGTGAGGTGCTAAGGCTTTAGCCGGTGGTTTTTAGAGGTGACCTATTTTTTAATTTGGGTCGTATTCTGCGATGTAAGGCAGATTGCGGTAGTATTCGCCGCAGTCCAGTCCGTAGCCGACTGCGAAGAAATCGGGTATAGTGAAAAGCGTGTAGTCGGGCTTGAAATCAACGGCTCTGCGCTCCGGTTTGTCAAGGAGAGTGAGAACTTTGAGCGAAAGAGGATTTCTCTCGCGGAGCATCTCAACAATTTTGGAAAGAGTTCTTCCCGAGTCAACGATATCCTCAACGATGACAACGTGATATTCGGAAATATCCTGCTTCAAGTCAAGCGTTATCTTTACATTTCCCGAGGAAGAAAGACCCGATCCGTAGCTTTCCGCCGCCATAAAGCCTATCTCGCACGGAATGGAGACTGCTCTTGAAAGATCGGCGAGGAAAATATAAGCGCCCTTTAAAATGCTGACGAGCAGAAGCGGCTTTCCCTCATATTCACGGTCAATAAGCTTTCCTGCTTCCGCGGTCTTTTCGGCGATCTCTTCCGCCGTGATGACTACTTTTTTTATTCTGTCGAGTTTTTCGCATTTAAGTCCGACTGCATTCATTATAATTTTTCCTTTACATTTATATTCATATAGCTTTTTGTAAAAGCATCGGGCTTTACCCTTTCGGCGATTCCGAAGCCCTCTGCCCAGATAATACCTTTATCATCGGCAAGTATGGCTATTTTATCCCTTTTGCCGACGGGAACACTTTCATTCATAAGCTTTTTCAGACTGCTTGTGAAGCTCCGCCCTGCACGGATAAAGCCGTCGCCGTCACGGCGGTTGCGCAAAAACAGCTCACCTTGTATTTTATCATAATCAAGCGCAAATTTTGTTAATAAATCATTAACGCGCACCCCGTCCGCATTATTTTCCCCGTTGTTTACGCTAATTATCACCGTTTTATCACATAAAAACGGATTTTCGCCGATAATGGCTTTTGTTTCGGGGAAAACAAGGCGTTCCCGAGGGATAATTTCGGTCTGTATCCTGCCGTTTTTCGCAACGGCATAAAGCTCGCCCGAAAGAACGGTCTTTCCGTTCCCTTTCAGCGCACATTCTTCGGCAGAAAGTATCTTTTCGCCCGAGGGTTCGATGCCTGTTTCACGAAGCTTCGATCTTATCACCCTGCGGCGGACCGAAGCGTCAACATTCCGCAGATCATCGTCATAATGCTCTTTTGCAAGCTCGGAAAGAAAGCGTTCGTCCTCGGAAAGGCTTTCCGTGAGCCGCTTTATGCTCTCCAAAAAACCGCTGTTTAGCTCTTCGAGCACGGGGATAACGTTGTGGCGAATTTTATTTCTCGAATAATCATCGGAAAGATTCGTGCTGTCGGTCACAAAGCCCTGCCCCCTTTCCGAAAGGTACGATAAAATTTCCTCACGCTTACAGTATATAAGCGGACGTATCATTTTATCACGAACGGGCGGGATTCCGCAAAGTCCTTTCAGACCCGTTCCTCGGGAAAGGTTGAAAATGACCGTTTCCGCACTGTCCGAAAGAGTGTGAGCCGTGGCGATCCTTGCGTTTTCTCCGCAGACCTCATCGAAAAAATTGTAGCGAAGCTTTCGTGCGCCCGATTCGAGCGACATTTTATGCTCCTTGGAAAAAAACGCCGCGTCCGCACGGAAAACCGTCAGCGGAATGTCCTCCCTTTCGCAGAGGTCACGGCAGAACTGCTCGTCACGGTCGCTTTCCGCACCGCGCAAAAGGTGGTTGACGTGAACAGCCTTGAGCTTGAAGCCGTATTCGGACGAAAGCTCTTTCAGCGCAAGCGTAAGGCAAACGCTGTCCGCTCCGCCCGATAAGGCGCAAATTATTGTATCGGCTTTGCCGAACATATCGAAACGCCCGGCGGCAAGCCGAATGTTTTCCAAAACGATATTAGCATTGCTCATTTCTGATCTCCGACGGGAATTCTGTCATCGGTGAGGAACAGCGTGAACTGTCCGTTCCAGCGCAGAGGCACTGTACCCGTTTCACCGTGTCGGTTTTTTGCAACGATACACTCCGCAAGGGTCGGGTCGGGGCATTTTTCCTTGTTGTAGTAATGGTCACGGTAGAGGAACATTACAATGTCCGCGTCCTGCTCGATAGAACCCGATTCACGAAGGTCGGAAAGTACGGGACGTTTGTCCGTTCTCGATTCGACCGAACGCGAAAGCTGTGAAAGCACGATAACGGGAACGTTGAGTTCCTTTGCCATAAGCTTCAGCTGACGTGTGATCTCGGAAATTTCCGTTACACGGTTGTCGATGCGCCTGCCCGAGCTCATGAGCTGGAGATAGTCGATAATAACAAGTCCGAGGTTTTTCATTCGCCTTAGCTTTGCTTTCATCTGCGTAACGGTGATGCCTGCTGTGTCGTCAAGGTATATCTGCATTCCCGAAAGACGCTCTGCACCGTCGGCAAGCTTTGTCCAGTCGTCGTCCTGAATTGTGCCTTTGAGAAGCTTTTCGCTCTCGACAAGGCTCTCGGACGAAAGCATACGGGTGACAAGCTGCTCGTTCGACATTTCGAGCGAGAAAATGACGACCTCCTTGTCATTTCTGTGACGGCAGACGTTTGCGGCAATGTTAAGTACGAACGAGGTCTTACCCATAGCAGGACGGGCGGCGACGATAAGCAGGTCGGATTTGTTAAGACCCGTTATAACGCCGTCAAGCTTTGAAAAGCCCGAACCCATTCCGAGGTATTTTTCTCTGTCCTCGCCCGACTTTTTTGAGATATCGTCATAAGCTTCAACAACAACGTCCTCGATCTTTCTCAGACCGTCCGCATCTCTGCCCTGACGGATATCGAAGATCTTCTGCTCGGCAAAATCGAGCATCATCTCCGCGCTTTCCTCACCGTTGCGGCACATATCCATTATCTCTTTTGAGGCTGTGATGAGCGAGCGGAGATAGAACTTTTCCGCAACTATCTTACAGTAGCTTTCGATATTCGCCGTTGACGGGATACCTTGGCTTATCTCAACGAGATATTCCTTTCCTGCGGCGGCATTCTCGAAAATGCCTTCTTTTACGGCTTCATCGAGAACAGTTACAGCGTCCGACCTTACACCCATAGCGAAATTACGCGTTATGATGCTGTAAAGCTCACGGTGCATCGAAATGTAGAAGCTTTCGGATTTGAGGTAGTTCATCGCCGTTGTGAGAGCGTCGGGGTCGATGAGCATAGCACCGATAACGCTCTGCTCCGCATCAAGGCTGTACGGAAGCTCGTTCGATGAAAATTCGCCGAGGTCGATATTGCCTGCCATTATTCCTCAACTACCTCAACTGTGATCTTTTCGGAAATGCCTGCGTGGAATTTGAGTTCGGCAGTGTATGTTCCGAATGCCTTTATTTCAGTGGAAAGAGAAACCTTCTTCTTGTCAACGGCAATGCCGAGCTGTTCCTTTACAACATCGGCAACGTTGCCTGCGGTAACAGAGCCGAAGAGCTTTCCGCCCTGACCAGCCTTGCACTTGATAACGACCTTCTTGCCCTTTGCCTTTGCGGCACTGTCAAGAGCCTCCTGCTTTGCAACGTCAGCCTTGTGCTGTTCGGAGGACTTTTTGCCCTCGAGAAGATTCATATTCTTTGCGTTTGCTTCAACAGCAAGTCCTTTTCCGAGGAGGAAGTTGCGGGCATAACCGTCCGAAACCTCTTTTACCTCACCTTTTTTTGCTGTTCCCTTAACGTCCTGTAAGAAAATAACTTTCATTTTTACTGCATCCTTTCTACAATAAGTTTTATATCAATTTTACGAAATGTTTTGGATATATTCGTCAATTGCGCTGATAAGCTCTGCCTTTGCTTCGGTAACTCTGACATCGTTGAGCTGTGCCGCCGCCATTGTCTGATGACCGCCGCCGCCGAGCTTTTCCATGATGATCTGAACATTCATCGCACCGAGCGAACGTGCGGAAATGTTTACACCTGTCGGTATGCGGAATATTACGAAGCTTGCGTCAACGCCGACGATTTCAAGCATCTGATCGGCAGCCTGAGCCGAAGCAACACGGATATATTCGTCCGCAGTATCATCGACCGCAATTGCACATCGCTTGTATATCTCCGCATCGGCGATAAGCTTTGAACGCTTCTGTATGCAAGCCATCGTGTTCGCAAAAAGGTTCTTTACTGCGACCATATCCGCACCGAGCTTTCGGAGGAAAGCCGCCGCCTCGAACGTTCTCACGCCCGTTCGCATAACGAAATCCTTTGTGTCGAGCATAATACCTGCGAGCATAACGTCCGCATAGTAGCTCTGGAGCTTGTCGATGCCGGGAAAATACTGTATAAGCTCTGCCGTCATTTCACACGCCGACGAAGCGTAAGGCTCGTGGTGGAAAATAACAGCATTGTCGATATAATTGACGACCTGTCTGTGGTGATCGATGACAACGATCTGCTTTGCGGCAGCATAGACCTCGGGACTGTCGAGGAGGTCTTTGTTGTTCGTGTCAACGATGATGAGGAGGCTGTTTGCGTCCATTTTTCCGAGAGCGTCCTCGGGCGAAATGAAAACGGGTTCTTCATCGCGGAGATTTTCGTTAAGTCTGCCGATGATAGGCTTTGCAAGGTTGCGTTCAAGGTCAACGACCATATTTACGGGGATATCGGGGCGAAGTATCCTTATCGCACCGCAAAGTCCTGCGCCCGAACCAACGCTGTCCATATCGCCGTTCCTGTGTCCCATAATGTAAACGGAGGACGAGGATTCGATAATGTCCGTGAGCGCCGCCGCAACGATACGCGTCTTGACCTTCGTGTGCTTTTCGATGCCCTTTGAAACGCCGCCGAAGAATTCATAGCCGTCATCACGCTTAACGGCAGCCTGATCGCCGCCTCTGCCCTGCGCCATTTCAAGTGCCTGTCGTGCGAACTGCTCGCTCTCTTCGAGATCGACCGAGCCGATGCCAACGCCTATCGAGAGGGTTATCGGGGTCTTGCCCGTAACGGGGATAGCTCTGACTTCTTCAAGTATCTTGAACTTGTCCGCTATCATGGCGTTGATGTATCTGTCCTCGGCAACGGCGAAAAAGCGGTCGGGAGCAAGCTTTCGCAGGATACCGTGCTTTTCTTCGAGGTATGTTTCGAGGAGTTTTTCTATCTGAATGAGGATATGCGACTTTTCCGATTCCTTTTCGTCCGAAAGAAGCTCTTCAAAGTTGTCGATAGAGATCATCATAACGGACGGACGGAGGTTGTTCATCTCGGTCTGCAAATTGATAAGGTCGCTGATGTCCTCAAAGTAGAGGAGCGTGAGCGAGGAGATGAGCTTCGACTCGATATCCGTCTTTTCGGTCGTTATCGCCGAGATCCGGAAGTGCGAAGCCTCAAAATCGACCGTAGTTTCCTTGTTCGCCATGACCTTGTCGAGGTCAATATCGATGACAGAGCGAATGTCAACGCCGAAAGCGTCGGCACTGTAGACATTCTCGCTGAACGAGATGTTGTACCAGACGATTATGCCGTCACTGTCGATTATCACCGCAGGCGCAGGGAATTTGTAAAGCGAGTCACGCTCGGTAACGTTGAGCTGTGACTCCATTTCCGTCACGAAATGGTGAAGATTCTTCTGCGCCGCCGAAAACAGCGCAAGGAACGCTATCGCCGTCAGCGCCGTGATGCAGAGCATCATCCAGAACATCGCAGGCTGCGTTTCCGAAAGCGCAAACGCCGAAGCCATTGAAACGACAACGAGCAGAATTGATACCAGCTTGAAAGCAAGCCATTGTTTTCCTGTCAAATAAACGCACCTCCATACGGGCGTAATTTACGGGGGAATTTTATGAACCGCAGTTGCCTGCGGATATTATCTGCGGATATTATCTGCGGATATTATCTGCGGATAAAACCATTATTCTGTAGGGGACGGGTTTCCCGTCCCTACAGAGGGGTACAAATTTATAATTTCGATTTATATTTCCATTATAATAGGAAGTATCATCGGCTTTCTCTTCGTTTTCTGGAAGATAAATTCGCCGAGATCGTCCTTCATTCGGGTCTTTATCGTGTTCCATTCCCTCGTTCCCGAATCAAGACAATCCGTGAGCGTGTTCGTGAGGATCTCCTTTGCCGCAACCATAAGCTCTTCCGATTCACGGACATATACAAAGCCTCTCGATACAACATCGGGGCCTGCGAGGATAGTTCCGCTTTCAAGCTCGATAGTCGCAACTGCGATGATAAGTCCGTCCTCGGCAAGATGCTTTCTGTCACGGATAACGATAGAACCGACATCGCCTACGCCAAGTCCGTCAACGAATACTCTGCCTGCCTGAACCTGACCCGTTATCTTCATATCAACGCCGTCCGATTCAATGACGTTGCCAATGCTTGCGATGATAACATTGTTCGGATCCATTCCAAGGTCGATCGCAAGTCCCGACTGCTTTTTCAGGTGCTTGTATTCGCCGTGGACAGGGATATAATACTTCGGCTTGGTGAGCGAAAGCATAAGCTTCAGCTCTTCCTGACAAGCGTGTCCCGAAACGTGAACATCGTACATGGACTCGTAGATCACCTCCGCACCTGCACGGAGCAGCTCGTTTACTACCTTTGTGACAAGCTTTTCATTGCCGGGGATAGGATTTGCGCTTATTATAATGAAATCGTTCGGAGTTATCGTAACGTGCCTGTGTTCGTTCATAGCCATTCGGGAGAGCGCCGACATAGGCTCGCCCTGACTTCCCGTTGTGATAAGAACTATCTTTTCCGCAGGGAAACGGTTCATAGCGTCAAGGTCGATGATAAGCCCGTCGGGAACTTTAAGATATCCAAGCTCGATAGCCGTCGAAATAACATTGAGCATACTTCTGCCGAAAACAGCGATCTTTCGGTCGTTTGCAACAGCGCAGTTCACGATCTGCTGAACACGGTGAATGTTTGAGGAGAATGTCGCAATGATTATGCGCTTTCCCTCCGCGCGGTCGAAAAGCTTCACAAACGAGTTTCCGACTGTCCGCTCCGAAGCCGTGTGACCCGGACGTTCTGCGTTGGTCGAATCCGCCATGAGCGCAAGAACTCCCCTGCTGCCAAGCTCGCCGAAACGCGCAAGGTCGATGATGCCGCCCTCGATAGGCGTGAAGTCGACCTTGAAGTCGCCCGTGTGGACGATAACGCCTGCAGGGGTGTGGACAGCAAGTCCGACCGCATCGGGGATAGAGTGGTTCACACGGATAAATTCGACCGCCATACAGCCCATTTTAATAGTCTGACGCGGCTTTACAACGTTGAGCTTCGCACTTTCGAGAAGACCGTGTTCTTTGAGCTTGCCCTCGATAAGTCCGATAGTGAGCCTTGTTCCGTAAACGGGAATGTTCACCTTTTTGAGAAGATAAGCAAGCGCACCGATGTGATCCTCGTGTCCGTGGGTGATGACAACGCCCCTTATCTTGCCGGCGTTCTGCTCAACATAAGTGAAATCTGGGATAACAAGGTCAACGCCCGGCATATCGCTGTCGGGAAAAGCGAGTCCGCAGTCAACGATGAAAGCATCATTGGCGCATTCGAAAACGGTCATATTCTTGCCGATCTCGTTAAGTCCGCCGAGGGGGATTATCCTCACGGGTGTGCGCTTTACGCTGCGGTGGTTAGTCCGGAAAACGCCCGTTGTATCGCCATCAAGCAAAGCTTCGCCGATATTCTGCGGAACGCTGTTAGCCTTGCTGTTCTGATCGTAACGGTTTCTGCTGTAGTTCTTCTGACGGTACTGCGGTCTGTTGTTCCTCTGCGGGGCGTTCGTGCGGACAGCGGGAACTGTCGGAGCAGCCGTTGCCGCGGAGATAGCAGCTCCGAGCGGATCGCTCTCGGGAGTTATCGAAAGCACGGTCTGGTGCTGATCCTGACGGTTTGAGCGCTGTTTGTAGTTGTAGTAAGGCTTTTTGCCGTTTCTGTAATAATTCTTTTTCTGATAGCCGTTCTGATGATAACCGTTCGGACGGTTATAGCGTGAAGAACTGTTCTGCGCCGACTGTTCGGGCGCTGTCTTGTCCTGTTTTTTCGGAGAAATTCTCTCGCCGTACATATTGACGGTAATGGTTTCGATCTCGTTTTCGTTGTTAGCCAATTTTTCAACCTCGCTTTTCTGGTCATGGGAAAAGCCGAATAAAATATCCGCCGCCGTGCGTTCATTCTGCCGTTTTTGAAAAATTTTGCCGTGCATCAAGCCATAAGGCGTGAAAAAACGGTCGGGAGCGTTTTTAGCGGTGATCTCGGTGTTCCCATAGTGTTAAAATAGTATAAAAAATAAATTTCCGAGCAAAAAGTAGTAAAAATATTGCATCAAGGAAATATGTAGCCGAAACGCTCGTAAAGACGTAATATTAAAACAAGTTTCGGTGTGATAAAAACATTCAAGGGGCATACGGCGAAGTGCGAAAAGAGCGATTTCGCCCTTGTGGAAAAGACTGCCGATGCTTTGTTCCGAACATAATTAATCAGATTAATTATATACCAATCCGATATATATGTCAAGCAAAATTTGTCGCAAAGACTTTTGTTTAATGCGTAATGCGTAATTCGTAATGCGTAATTGTTTGCATAGCTCAAATTTGTTTGGGCAATGTGAAGCGATAAGCATTTCGAGCCGACAACGTTTGAACGGCTGTGGGATATGAATGTTAACCTACATAAAGTAGTACAAATCCAATATCCGCCCGTCAGCGTTATACGAAATTACGGTAAAATATTTACTCGTTGAGATACCGTTACATTGCCGTGCATTGATATTGACAGCTTCGGGTTTATACTATATAATAATGTATGGAAAAAAGCCGAAAGGAAAAGGAAAAATGAACGCAGACGGTATCATATTTGATGTTGACGGAACGCTCTGGGACAGTTCAAAGGGCGTTGCCGATTCGTGGAACGAAGCTCTTGCACAAAATAATATTGACGTAAGGATAACGCAGGCTGATATACAGGGCATAATGGGTCTGACAATGGACGTTATCGCCGATAAATTTTTCGGAAAATATCCGCAGAAACGCCGCGCGGAGATAATGGAGCTTTGCGCTTCGCACGAAAATGATTATCTTGCCGAGCATGGCGGCGAAATTTACGATAAAGCCGAGGAGACCTTTGCATATCTCAAAGAGCGCAGCCCCCTTTTCATCGTCAGCAATTGTCAGCAGGGCTATATCGAGTGCTTTCTGAAGCATTACAAGCTGGGAAAATACTTCACAGACCATTTATGCTGGGGCGATAATCTCTTTAAAAAAGGCGATAACATCAAGCTTATTATTGAACGGAACGGACTCAAAAATGCAGTCTATGTCGGAGATACTCAGGGCGACTGCGACAGTGCATATTATGCAGGCGCAAAATTTATCCATGCGGCTTACGGTTTTGGCTCTGCCGACCGCTTTGATGCTGAAATAAACAGCCTTTCTTCACTTACGGAATTGTTCTGATGTATGAAAGTTTACTGAAACTTTCGGCTTCGCCCTTGACTTGGACGGGCAAATGCTTTAAAATTTTATAATAGTATATTTGGTTTATAGGAGAAAGCTATGTCCGAAGAAAAAAACAATGAAATTAAAAATGATGAAAGCGGCGAAAAGACCGAGGTAAGCGGAAAGGTCTCCGTTCTCGAAAATATGCGCCAGATAAACGAAAAACAGCGCCGGGAGGAGCTTGAAGCCGAAGCGGAGCGTGAAAAAGAACGTGCCGAAAAGGAACGTCAGGAGCGTGAACGCTACGAGAAAAAGCTCGAACGCGACCGTATTGAGCTTATGAAGCTCAAACAAGGCATCATCTCCGATGAGGATATCCCTCACGAAGCCGAACCCGTAAAGGAATACACCGCTTGGGAGAAGATAGGAAACTTTTTCTACCACAACAAAATGCCGCTTATCGTCGGCGCAGTGATAGTCCTGCTTGCGGTCTTTCTCATAAGGGACGTTGTTACCAATAAAAGACCTGATGTCGCGATAATGATAATGGCTTCCGACACCGAACTCGACTTCCGCACGGGTGATATCGAAAAGCTTCTCGAACCCTACTGCGAGGACTTCAACGGCGACGGCGAGGTCTATGTCCGCGTCAGCTATCTCCCTGCGGTCTACAGTGACGATAACCTTGATGCTTACTTCAACCAGTCGGCACAGACAAAGCTTATGGCAGAGTTCCAGAGCGGCGATTCTATCATCGTTATCGCCGATGCCGATACCTGCCATACGGTCGGCATCGACACCGTGAGCGAGAACGGCAATCCCGTTGACCCGATACTTGTTGATATGCGCACGATATATCCCGATGATGAAAACTGCATCGAGCTTGGCTATATGCTCTCGGGAACAAGCTTCGCCGAGGATATAAAATACACAGCAATGTCCGACAGCCTTTTCATCGGTTTCAGACTTCCGCGTGAAGCTCTCGGCGTGAATATGGAAAAGTTTACCGCGAACTACAACAACGCTCTCAAGCTTTGGGATAATTACCTCAACAAGACCGAAGCTGTTCACGATGAAAATGTAAAATATCACAGCGAGCAGAAGTAATTTGGATTTGCTTTAGGTATAATTGAGCTTATAAATTACTTTGAGTAATCACTGATATCAAACAAATTGTATAAAATATCAAAAATATACAAAATGTAAACTATGTACGGGGAAAGGAAAGGGTCACAGCTATGGCAGGCTTCAGTAAAAGCATAAACCTCGATCCAACAATGGTCGGCGGAATGAACCTCGATCAGAAGAGGGAATGTATGTCCGAGATAGAGCGCAGAAGAAAAGCGGCGTGGAAATTTTCCTGCATTTTCAGCATTGCGCTTATGTTATATATCTTCGCTTATGACTTGCTTTCGGTGATGTATTCGCTCAAAACGATGCAGAAAGTTCCGCAGATAAGCGGCTTTATGTACCTTGTGCCGATAATAGTTATGCTGCCGTCGTTTTTTGCCCACTCGATGAACGGAAAATGGGTGCTGGCCTCGGTGCTGGCATTTATGATCTCTGCATTCGGTGTAATTATCACGGGAGCGTGGCTCAACTTCATCGCCGCACCGTTCCTTATTGCAGGTGCAGTGTTCTGGTACAGAGTTTCAAACTGCTGCGGAATGTACGAAGTCCTCTCGAAGCAGGCGGGCTTCCCCGAGTTTTACAGCTTTGAGCACGGCGCAGCTATGGCTAAAGAGATAATCGAGCGCAACAGCAAGCAGGAAAAGGAGCTTTCGCCGCTCACAAAGGTCGCTATCGAGCTTCACAATGCTTCAAAGACTGCCGAAGAAGAGCAAAAAAATATCCCCGAGGGCGAAGATGCCGACGGGGAATAATGTATCATACTAAGCAACAACGTTCACGATGCTGCCGACGGGGTCTTTTTCAAGCTTGATATCGCCGACAGTGTACTTTGCACTGTTGTCGGCCTTTGTGACCGTGTGTGTAACGCCGCCCGAAACGTAGCTTCGTCCACATTCGGGGCAAATCGCATGGTTTATCGTGACGGTCTGATATGCTATCTTCTGACCGTGCTGTTCAGCCTGCGTTTTGTTTCGTGCAACGTGCTCATTTTCGTGCGAACGGACTGCGGAATAAGCCGCTGACGGGTCGATGTGAGAAGCGGTTTGGAACGAAACGCCCGAATCGTCCGATTGATCCTGATAACGTCTGTTTTTGCAGGTCTGACACTCAAATGAATCGAAGCGTCGCTTCATATCGGCGGCCTTTTCATCGTTTTCCTTGTCGTCCGAGTTCTTTTCAAGCTTGGAAAGCTCGGTCTTGTACTTGGTAAGCTCGATCTTAAGCTTTGACTTTTCGGCGGTCTGCTTTGCGGAAAGCTTTTCAAGCTCCTGTTCGTCATTGCTTATCAGGTTTTCGAGAGCCTTTCTGCGGATACGGGAGGACATTCCCTCGCTGCTTTCAAAGGTGCTGTTTGTGTTAGTATTTATTGATATTGACGGGATAGACGGCATAGCTCACACCTCCTTGATATATACCTATTTAAAAATAGTATATCATTTTCAGATAATTCTTTCAATTAGCAGATTTAACATTTTTATGTACAAAATATCATTTATTTTTTATAAGAGGAATTAATATGGGAAGAAAAATTTTAGCACCGGGAACGCTTATCTCCCCGCTGCCTGCGGTAATGGTAAGCTGCGGAGATATGCATAAAGCGAACGTCCTCACCTGCGCATGGACAGGCGTTATAAACACAAAGCCGCCGATAGTTTATATCTCGGTTCGCCCCTCACGCCATTCTCACGCTATAATAAAGGAAACGGGCGAGTTCGTCATAAACCTTACGACCTCAAAGCTCGTCCGTGAAACGGACTTTGTAGGCGTTCGCAGCGGCAGGGATACAGACAAGATAAAGCAGTGCAGCCTTACGCTTGAAGAATCGTCCGTTGTCAAAGCACCCGTTATCGCAGAAAGTCCTCTTTCGCTCGAATGTAAGGTGCGTGAGGTCAGAAGCTACGGCACTCATGATATGTTTATCGCAGACGTTGTTGCGATCTCCGCCGATGAGCGCTATATCGACAGCAAAGGCAAGATAAATCTCCAGCAGGCAGGACTTCTCGCCTATTCCCACGGAGAATATTTCTCGATAGGAAGAAAACTCGGCGAATTCGGCTTTTCCGTGGCGAAAAAGGCGAAAAACAAGTCCTATAACCGAAATATCAGAAAGGACGGCGGAAAACAATGAGCGTACCCAAGGTTCCGAAGAAAGATGTTCAGCGACTTGACAAATTCCTCTCGGCACAGCTCGGCATAACGCGCTCCGAAGCGAAAGAACTCATAAAGTGCAGAGTTGTAACGGTCGGCGGCGCAGTCGCAAAGCTTTTCAATATGAAAATTGACCCCGAAAAAGATACCGTCTGCTCCGAGGGCAAGGAAGTAACCTACCGCAAGCACATATATATAATGATGAACAAGCCGCAGGGCGTTGTATGCTCGACAAAGGACGGCGAATCGAAGACCGTTCTCGAACTTCTCCCCGACAGCATACGCCGCGAGGGGCTTTTTCCCGCAGGACGGCTCGACAAGGACACAGAGGGCTTCGTGTTCATCACCGATGACGGCGTTCTTGCGCACAATATTCTTTCTCCGAAGCATCACGTTGACAAGACCTATTTCGCCAAGCTCGAAACCCCTGCGACCGAGGACGATATAAAAGCCTTTGAGGAGGGTCTTGCGATAGACGGCGGCGACGTCTGCCTGCCTGCAAAGCTTGAGATACTCGCCGATCCGCACGAAGTTCTCATAACCATTCGCGAGGGTATGTACCACCAGATAAAGCGTATGGCACAGGCTCGTAACAACAAGGTATTGTATTTAAAGCGCATTTCGATAGGCGGCGTGAAGCTTGACGAAAACCTTGCTCTCGGCGAGTGGAGAGAAATGTTGCACAAAGAAACCGAAAATATTTAGATATAATTTTATTTTTAAATTACCAATAACTTACAAATATTTGCTTTTTCGTCAAACTAAATAAATAAGTTTTTATAAGTTTAGTTAATAAGTGACTTGAAATTTACTCCCCACTTTTGGTATTATATTAATAGAGCCGAGTGCGCTCGGCAGACAATTTAAATGTAGGAGGTCCTATTAACATGGCAAGTTTGTCACTTCGTTCAATTTATAAGAAATACCCCGGCGGTGTTGTTGCCGTTTCAGATGTTAACCTTGAGATCAAAGATAAGGAATTCATTATCCTTGTTGGTCCTTCCGGCTGCGGTAAGTCCACTACTCTCCGTATGATCGCAGGACTTGAAGAGATCTCCGAAGGTGAACTTTATATCGGAGACCGTCTTGTAAACGACGTTGCTCCTAAGGACAGAGATATCGCGATGGTTTTCCAGAACTACGCTCTTTATCCTCACATGACAGTATTCGAGAATATGGCATTCGGTCTTAAGCTCCGTAAGGTTCCTAAGGACGAGATCAGCCGTAAGGTTGAAGAAGCTGCCCGCAGCCTCGATATCTCCCACCTCCTCGACAGAAAGCCGAAGGCTCTCTCCGGCGGTCAGCGTCAGCGTGTTGCGCTCGGCCGTGCTATCGTTCGTGAACCTCAGGTCTTCCTCCTCGACGAGCCTCTTTCCAACCTCGATGCAAAGCTCCGTGCACAGATGAGAACCGAGATCTCCAAGCTCCACCAGAAGCTCGGTACTACATTTATCTACGTAACTCATGACCAGACAGAAGCTATGACAATGGGTGACCGTATCGTTGTTATGAAGGACGGCTTCATTCAGCAGGTAGATTCTCCTCAGAACCTCTACTCCAACCCTGTTAACCTCTTCGTTGCAGGATTCATGGGTTCGCCTCAGATGAACTTCGTTGATGCTGTTCTCAGAAAGATCGAAGGCAGATACACAATTGAATTCGGTTCTGAAGACACCAAGACCTCCAGAGGCGTTAAGTACTATGTTGAGCTTCCTGAATCCAAGGTTGACGAGAATGTTCTCTCCAACTATGTTGATAAGGAGATCATCATGGGTATCCGTCCTGAAAATATCCACGATGAAGAAATGTTCATCTCCTCTGCTAAGACAGGTATCATCGATGCTGATGTCGAGATCACAGAAATGATGGGCGCAGAAGTTTACCTCTACCTCACCTGCCAGGGTATCTCCCTCACAGCAAGAGTTGACCCAAGATCAACTGCCCGTCCTCAGGATACTATCAAGGTTGCTCTTGATCCTAACAAGGTTCACATCTTTGATAAGGAAACTGAAAAGACAATTGTTAACTGATTGCTTTTTAAGTAAACATTATGGCTGCCATACGGTTCGTGTGGCAGCTTTTTTGTGCTTTTTTTGCATAAATTCGGCAAAAAATATGCGATATGTTATGTTACAATAGATAGGTGACACAAAGTATAGAAAAACAACTTCCAAAAT
>ENA-OPAV01000391-OPAV01000391.1-human-gut-metagenome-genome-assembly--contig:-NODE-391-length-37123-cov-4.163268_pt1 | contig 37123 bp, 34 predicted proteins | sample MGYA00241056_ERZ501428 | MGnify/ENA primary metagenome ERZ501428 (study PRJEB25962, sample SAMEA2042621) | human gut metagenome | biome: human gut; feature: human-associated habitat; material: faeces... | reverse complement strand
CAAACGGTACTGGATTGCCGCGGAACGCAGTATTCTTGAGTATCAGCGCGAGCAGGACGCTGAGCACGATGCCCGAGAAATACAGGCATATCATGACGAGCGCGCCGTGTCCCGGGAAAAACGCCGCCGCAAAGACCGAATATATCGGGATTTTTGCCGAACAGCTCATATACGGAGTCAGCATTATCGTCATCTTGCGGTCGCGGTCGGACGAGACTGTGCGGGTCGCCATTATCGCCGGGACGGAGCATCCGAAGCCGATAAGCATGGGAACGAAGCTGCGCCCGGAGAGACCGATTTTTCTCAGCGGTCTGTCCATAACAAAGGCGATTCGCGCCATATATCCCGTATCTTCGAGAATAGACAGGAAGAAGAACAATGTCACTATTATCGGCAGGAACGAGAGAACGCTGCCAACGCCCGCGAAGATTCCGTCGATGATAAGGCTATGTATAACGGGGTTGATTCCATAGGCGGTCAGCCCCGAATCGACGAGTCCGGTGAGTTTATCTATTCCGAGGCTCAGCCAGTCGGAGAGGGCGGAGCCTATAACATTGAAGGTCAGCCAAAACACGAGACACATAACGCCTATGAACACGGGAATGGCGGTGTATTTGCCGGTCAGGACACGGTCGAGCTTCATGCTGCGGCGGTGTTCCTTGCTCTCGTGGCATTTGACGACCGAGCTCTCGACTACTTTTTCTATGAATTCGTAGCGCATTTCGGCGAGCGCGGCGTTTCTGTCAAGCCCGGTATCGTTCTCCATCTCGACTATGCAGTGGTCGAGCAGATCGCGCTCGTTGCTGTCCAGTTCGAGCTTGTCCGCCATATCGTCGCCGCCCTCAATGAGCTTTGTCGCGCAGAAGCGGCACGGCAGGTCAAGGCGCGAGGAGTGGTCTTCGATAAGATGCACTATAGCGTGGATGCATCGGTGGACGGGCGAACCGTCGGAGCAGAAGTCCCAGACCTTCGGCAGAGTTTTGCTCTTTGCGACCTGCAGAGCCTGGTCAACAAGCTCGGACACACCCTCGCCCTTTGCCGCACTTATCGGCACAACGGGAATACCGAGCGCGTCGCTCATCTTCTTGACATCTATTGTGCCGCCGTTCGAGCGCACCTCGTCCATCATATTGAGCGCGAGCACCATCGGCACGCGCAGCTCGAGCAATTGCAGAGTGAGATATAAATTTCGCTCTATATTCGTGGCATCGACTATGTTGATGATGCCGTCGGGCTTCTGATTGAGAATGAAGTCGCGCGAAACTATTTCCTCCTGCGTATACGGACGCAGAGAGTATATGCCGGGCAGGTCGACGACGGAGCTGTCTTTTGCGCCTTTTATCGCGCCCATCTTCTGATCGACCGTGACCCCGGGGAAGTTGCCGACATGCTGATTCGAGCCTGTCAGAGCGTTGAAGAGCGTTGTTTTTCCGCAGTTCTGATTACCGACGAGAGCGAATATCATTTTTTATCCTCCCCGGTTCTGACTTCAATTTTTTTCGCGTCGTCAACGCGGAGCGTCAGCTCATAGCCGCGCACTCTTATTTCTATCGGATCGCCCATCGGCGCGACCTTCTGGAGCGTCACGCCGGTATGCGGGATGAGTCCCATATCGAGCAATCTGCATCTGAGGGCGCCCTCGCCGCCGACGGCGGTTATGACGGCACTCTCTCCTACTTTCAGTTCATTTAGCGTCATATTATCCTCCCGGAAAAGTTAGCCTTACTTAACTTAAATTTTACACTCCGATCGGACACTTGTCAAGAAACGGCGGTATATTTGACGAAAGTCGACGAGAAAAATAAAAATCTCCCGAAACGGCGAGGCTCCGGGAGAATATGTATCTGTTATCACAGCGCAATATCGGCGAATATCGGATAGTGATCCGACATCTCTGCGAGGCAGTCATATGAAAGCAGGGCGAATGTATCGGCGCGCGCACCGCCTTTTATAAAAATACGGTCATAGGACGGATAATCCCAAGCCTGCTTGCCGCCGCAGGCCTGTGTTTTGCAGCTGAATTTTGCGTCGGTCATATCGGCAGCAGACGCTTGCCGCTGATATGCTTTTTAAATGCCGCCTTTGCGTCATTCTTGTCGAGCTTGAAGGGAATGACAAGATCGGGTTTAAGCATACCGGAGAACTGCTCCATCATAACCACAGGATTGCCGCAGAACGGGCAGGCTGTCGCGCCGGTTGTAGCATCGCCGACTATCTCGCCGCCGCAGGATTGGCAGACATAGGAGCGCAGCCCGCTCTCCTCATTCTCTGTCCACTCGTTCCTGACTTGAGTCTGCTGTTCATCGTCGGAAGCTGACTCTTTGTCAAGCCCGGCGTCGATGCTCTTGAGCTCCTCCATGGTATACTCGGAATCGCAATAGGGGCACTTAGCTTTTTGCAATTTGCTGTCGAACTCAAGCGCGCCGCCGCATGCGGGGCACTTGTATTCCTGCAAAACAGCCGCTGTATCATCTTCTATATGAATCTGGCGGGGTATCTGTATTATTTGATATCGTTATCGTCAAAGATATCGCCGCACTCAGGGCAGAACTTCGGCGGGTGCGCCGGATCCTCGGGCTCCCAGCCGCACTTGTCGCAGCGATAGAGCGGAGCATCCGCGGGCTTCTTTGCGCCGCAGTTCGAGCAGAATTTGCCCTTGTTGACAGCGCCGCAGGAGCAAACCCAGCCCTCTGCATCGGCGGGCTTGGGTGCGCCGCACTCGGAGCAGAACTTGCCGGTGTTTATAGCGCCGCAGGAGCATTTCCAGCCGTCCGCCGCGGGTTTAGCCGCCTGCTGAGCGGATGCCCGCTGCGCTGCCGCCTGCTGAGCCTGCTGCTGTTGCTGCTGCCCCATGGCGAACAGGTTCTGGGCGTTCATGCCGCCGGCCTGACCGGCCATGTTCATGCCCATGAAGGCCATGGCAGGGCCTGCGCCCTGGTTGTTGGCCGCCATCTTCATGGCATCGCCCTGACTGCCCACAAGGTGCGCCGCCGCGCGGGTGGGGTCCATGAACGCCGCGTTGCGCTGCAGCTCCTTGAGCATCTTCTCGTCTTCCTCGTCCGCCGTCACGCTGGACACGCCGAAGGACACGATCTCGATGCCCCGCAGATCCCGCCACTTCTTGGAGAGCACCTCGTTCAGCGCGTCGGCCAGCTCCAGGGTGTGGCCGGGCAGCTGGGAGTAGCGGATGCCGGACTCGCCGATGCGGGCGAAGGCGGGCTGGAGCGCCGTCAGCAGCTCGGTCTTGAGCTGGCTGTCCAGCCGGTCGCGGGTGTAGGCCTCGCCCACGTTGCCGCAGACGTTGGTGTAGAACAGCATGGGGTTGCTGATGCGGTAGCTGTACTCACCGAAGCAGCGGATGCCCACGTCGATGTCGATACCGGCCCGCTGGTCCACCACCCGGAAGGGCACGGGGGACGGCGTGCCGTACTTGTTGCCGATGAGCTCCTTGGTGTTGAAGTAGTAGATGCGCTGGTCCTTGGGGGCCTCGCCGCCGAAGGTGAAGCGGTTGGCCATGGTGCCGAACATGTTCTTCAGCCCCTCGCCCAGACTGCCGCAGAACAGGGACGGCTCGGTGGACATGTCGTAGGTGTACTCGCCGCTCTCGGCGCACATGTCCACGATCCTGCCCTGGTCCACGATGAGCATGCACTGGCCGTCCGCCACCGCGATGACGGAGCCGTTGGTGATGACGTTGTCGTCGCCCTTGGTGTTGCTGGAGCGCCTGCCGCTCTTTTTCTGGCCCTTGACCGCCAGCACATTCTCGGGGATGGCGTCACAGCAGAAAAATTCCTTCCACTGGTCTGCCAGCGTGCCGCCGGCCGCGCCCATTGCCGCTTTGATCAGTCCCATAGTCCTTCTCCTTTTTATGTAGTGTTTGTGTGTTTGCCGATAGGAATATTTTACTATATCTGCCGCGCCGGGTCAATTCCCGCAATGCGCCGATGATTGCAAACGGCGGCGCATTGTGGTATGATCGCCGTACAGCATCGGGCCGCAGCGGGCGGAAACGCCGCCGGTGCAGGCCTGTGAAAGGACGATAAAATGCAGATCACAGACGGAAAAGACTATATCCCTCAGGTCAGGAACCTTATCAAAGAGTATACGGCCGCTCTTGGCCGCGATCTGTCATTTCAAAACATCGACGAAGAACTGCAAGACCCCGCACGCAAATACACCGCGCCCAACGGTGAGCTGCTGGTCGCTGTGGAGGATGGCAGGCTGCTGGGCATGGTGGCCTACCACCGGCATTCGGACGTGCGCTGCGAGATGAAGCGGCTGTACGTCTGCCCGGAGGCGCGGGGAAAGCATCTGGGCGGTGCCCTTGTCGCGGCGATCATCGCCCACGCAAGGCAGGCGGGATACCGGGAGATGGTGCTTGATACGCTGGTGCCGATGCAGGCGGCGATCTCCCTGTACAAGCGGCACGGCTTTAAGGAATGTGCCGCGTATTACCACAACCCTATGTCCGATGTGATCTACATGCGCAGGCCGCTGTGAGCGCCACACATACCGCAGGGAAATGAATGCGTGCAAGGGGTGCCTTTCCATGCCCCTCCTGCACATTCGGCCGCCCGCAGACGGCCTCTTTTACAGCGCAAACGTGTTCGTCAAAGGCAAAGAGACACACGCTCGTGTGTCTCTTTGCCTTTGACAGCCCCAAACGTATTTACCCTTTCAGGGCATAAACCTCGAATCCCTCGGTCCATAACAAAACAAAAGACCGCCCTCTCGGACGGCCTTTTATTTTGGTGGACCTGAAGGGATTCGAACCCTCGACCTCTCGGATGCGAACCGAACGCTCTCCCAGCTGAGCTACAAGCCCATAACGTACCATATCATTATACACATCCTGCCGCAAAATGCAAGAGGTTTTTCCCGTGTTCTTCTCTGCATAAGTTCAGTTTTGCTAATGGTCAATATAAATATTTTGTATTTTACTTATGGCAAATCTGTGCTATACTAAGCCTGTTGTGCGGCGGCGCCCGTCTGCTGCGCGGCCTGAAACTTTGATCACAAAGGAGCATCCGCTATGAGCAGAACACTGGGTACCGTAGTGCGGGGCGTGCGCGCCCCCATTTTCCGCGAGGGTGACAATGTGGTGCAGATCACCACCGACACCGTTCTGAACGCACTGAAGGACAACGCCATCACCGCCCGGGACGGCGACATCGTGGCCGTCACCGAGTCCGTTGTGGCCCGCTGCCAGGGCAACTACGCCACCGTGGAGCAGATCGCCGCCGACGTGAAGGCCAAGACCGGCGGCCAGACGGTGGGCGTCACGTTCCCCATCCTCAGCCGCAACCGCTTCTCCCTGCTGCTGCAGGGCATCGCCTCCGGCGTGAAGAAGGTCGTGCTGATGCTCAGCTACCCCTCCGATGAGGTGGGCAACCACTTGGTGTCCATGGACCAGCTGGACGAGGCCGGTATCGACCCCTGGCACGACGTGCTGTCTCTGGCCCAGTTCCGCGCCGCTTTCGGCGCCGTGATCCATCCCTTCACCGGCGTGGACTATGTGGACTACTACAAGTCCATCATCGAGTCCGCCGGCGCGGAGGCGGAGATCGTGTTCGCCAACCGCGTGCAGGCGGTGCTGGACTACACCGATACCGTCATCTGCTGCGACATCCACACCCGCAAGCGCAGCAAGCGCCTGCTGACCGCTGCCGGCGCCCGTGTGGTGCTGGGTCTGGACGACCTGCTGACCTCCTCCGTGGATGGCAGCGGCTACAACCCCCAGTACGGCCTGCTGGGCAGCAACAAGGCTGACGACGACCGGGTGAAGCTGTTCCCCCGGGACGCCAAGTCCGTGGCGGAGGCCATCGGCAAGGCTATGTGCGCCGCCACCGGCAAGCGCATCGAGGCCATGGTCTACGGCGACGGCGCCTTCAAGGATCCCGCCGGCAAGATCTGGGAGCTGGCCGACCCCGTGGTATCCCCCGGCTACACCGCCGGTCTGGTGGGCACGCCCAACGAGCTGAAGCTGAAGTATCTGGCGGACAAGGAGTTCGCCGGCCTGTCCGGCCAGGCCCTGCAGGACGCCATCTCCCAGAAGATCCGGGAGAAGGACGCCAAGGTCAGTCTGGTGGGCAACATGGTGTCCGAGGGCACCACGCCCCGGAACCTTACCGACCTCATCGGCTCCCTGTGCGACCTGACCAGCGGCTCCGGCGACAAGGGCACCCCCATCATTTACATCCAGGGCTACTTCGACAACTACACCAACGAGTAATTTATCTCCTCCCAAATAAACAGACAGGCGCGGGCCGTTGGCCCGCGCCTGTCTGTTTATTATTCCGCGGCGTAGGGCAGCTGCACCAGCGCGTCATCCGCCCGCTGGTAGAGTCTGCCGTCCCGGGCGTAGTATGTCTCGTTTCCCTCGTCGCACGTCACCGTCCACACTGGGGTGATGATATAGCTGCTGATATCCTTCTCGTAGCCGAAGTAGCCGGTGGGCGCCGGCAGACTGCCGTCCGCCTCGATGCTGCGGACATGGCGGCCGATATGGATGTGTACCGGCAGCGTGATCTCCACCGCGTTGACGGGCATGGTGTACTGCGCCCGCTCCGCACCCCGGTACCTCTCCGGCATGTTTACCGCCAGCCCCGCGGCGGGCGCCTTCTTCAGCCCGCCGGTCAGACCGCCGATGGCCGTGACCTTCACGCCCTGCACCGTATCGGGTATGACGTAGTCGACGGCATCGCCGCTGCCGTCCCACTGATAGGCGCCGGCAAATGCCTCCCCGCGGTCCTTCCGCAGGTAGAACCGGACGCCGCCTTCCTCCACGGTGTCTGCCGCGTCGTAGCTCCGACGGCTTTGCAGCCACAGCATGCCGGCAGCCAGCACCAGCGCCGCCGCGATGCACAGCAGCCCTCTTTTCATGGCGTGACCTCCACGATCTCCGAGCGGTCACCGATGACCTCGTTGAACGTCAGTCCGGTGATGAAATCCCGCATACGGGTGCAGTAGCTCATCATGGTCAGGCTGTGCGCCTCATCCTGCTCCTTTTCACCGCCGCCATAGATCACCACCTGATAGCGGTACATATCCCAGTCCGTGTCGGCATCCGCCGTTTTCCCGTTATTCGACAGCATGGCGTCCAGCACATCGGTATCGCTGCCGTCCGCGGCATCCTGCTGCGCCAGACGGCACAGTTCCACCGCCTGCTCCCGGGTCAGGCTGACCTCGGCATCGGTGTAGCCGTCGCGAATGTAGCCGCCACGGATGCTGTCCAGCCCCGCGGTATCCAGCCAGCCCAGCCCCATGGCACCGCTGCGGAACCGGGGCATGTTCAGAAGCTGGTTGGCCAGCCGGTACATCTCCGAACCCTTCACGCTGATGATGCTGTAATCCCGCCGCATGGAATCGCCGTTCTTCAGGTCATAGAACAGCCGTATCTCCATCCAGCCGGCGCCGTTTTCGGGGGCGTTCTCGCCCTGGGCCAGAATGGCGCGGTGCAGCTCTGTGGCCATCTCGATGATGGCGGGATCGTCGGTGTCGCAGTATCCGCCGTCGTAATAGGTGATCCGCAGGGTCACGTTTTCTACGCGGGACGGGTCAGGAACGCGCTGCTGCACGCCGAAGATGTCCGCCTGGATGGCCAGCGTCAGCGCTGTCACTGCCAGTACCAGCGCCGCAGCCTCCTTCCAGCTACGGCGGAACACCCGGAACGTCTTTTGCAGCAGCATCTGCACGGCGAAGAAGCACAGCAGGCCCATGAAGATCTGGCACAGGATGAGCTTCACGATGCCGCTGCCGAAGCCGCCCAGCACGATGGTGCTGAGGAACACGCCCAGCCCCAGACCGCCGCACAGGCCCGCGATCCACCGGACGATGGGCCGCAGCCAGCGGAAGGCGATGGCGTCGCCCGCCGCCTCACTGGGCCGCTTACGGTACAGCAGCCAGCCCAGCGCCAGAAGGACCAGCGCCGCCGCGGCGTAGACGGCCAGCACGGTGACAGCGCCCTCCGGCAGGGTGCGGAGATAGACCTCCCGGTCGTCCCGGGCCACCCAGTCGCCCTGATAGCTGCACACCGCGTCCGCCAGGGTGATGATGGGCGTCAGCCACTCCACAAAGCCCGGGTAGGTGGTGCTCTCAAAGCCGAAATAAAACAGCCGCTGCAGATACTGCACCACCATGCACAGCAGGATGGCGATGAAGTTCACTGCGCCGTACAGCACCGGGATGGCCAGCAGCCAGCCGGTGGCCATGGCGCACAGGGTGCCCAGCGCCAGGAAGAACAGCTCCAGCAGCTCCGTCACCAGCAGCCACAGGCCTGCCGCCGCCCAGTCCGCCCCGCCGTAGGGCAGCTGCGCCAGCACGGACAGCAGGAAGATCAGCACGTTGCCGCCGGTCAGCAGGCCGAAGCCCGCCGCGAAGTGGGAGATATACTGGGCGGTGCGCTTCACCGGCAGGGCGTGCATCAGCCCCACAGACCGGGGCGTCATCAGATAGGCGTACACCGCCATGGGTATCACGATGCCGCTGAGCACCGCCAGTACCATGGAGCCGGTCATGGCGCCGTAATAGGTATTGTGCAGCTCCGCCGCCAGCAGCCCCGGACGATCCGGCCAGCTGTGTACATAGTCAAAGCCCGTCTGCAGCAGGGGGATGGGCAGCACCATCAGCCACACCAGCACATACAGGAACCCGGCGGGCCAGTAATGGCGCAGATCGCTGCGCAGCAGCGTCCCATTAAAGAAGGATGTCTTTCGCGGCATATTCCACACCTCCCAACTCGTAGATAAAGATCTCCTCCAGCGTCAGCGGGATGGACTCCAGCAGCACCGGATCGGTGATCTGCATGCGGCGCAGGATCTCCTCCCGGCTGCCCCGGACGATATAGGTGTACACCCGTCCCACATGGCTGCGGTGCAGGATGTTCAGCTCCGCCGGCAGCACCGGCTCCGTCACGCCCTGATAGGCCACCTGCAGCTTCACCGTGTTGTCCTGCAGGTCGGACAGGCTCCGCTCCAGCAGCACCCTGCCCTTGTTGAGGATGCCCACATGGTCGCACACGTCCTCCAGCTCCCGCAGATTGTGGCTGGACACCAGCACCGTGGTGCCCCGCTCGGCCACGTCGCCCAGCAGCAGCGACCACACCTGCCGCCGCATCACGGGATCCAGTCCGTCCACCGGCTCATCCAGAATGAGGTACTCCGGCATGCAGCACACCGTCAGCCAGAAGGCCGCCTGCTTCTGCATGCCCTTGGACATGCGGCGCAGCATCATCTTCTCGTCCAGCGGGAACACCTGCTTCAGCTTCTCGTACCGCTCCCAGCTGAAGGCCGGGTACAGCCCCGCGAAGAACCGGGCCATCTCCCGGATGTTGGCCTGGGGGAAATAGTACCAGTCGTCGCCGATCACCGTCATCCGCTGCTTCACGGCGGGGTCCTCGTAAACCGGCTGCCCGTCCAGCAGCACCTCGCCGCTGTCCTGCCGGTAGATGCCGGCCAGATGGCGGATGATGGTGGACTTGCCCGCGCCGTTGGGGCCTACCAGTCCGTAGACCGCGCCCTTGGACACCGTCATCGTCAGACCGTCCAGCGCCCGGAAGCCGTCAAAGCTCTTGACCACGTTTTTTGCCTCAAGCATGTGTCTCTCCTCCTTCCCAAAGCCGCAGGAGGTCCTCCTGCGTGCAGCCCAGCGTTTTCAGCTCCTCCAGCACCGGCGCCAGCTGCTGCGTCAGCTCCCGGATGCGCCGCTGCCGCTCACCGCCGCCGGCGGCGGCAAAGCTGCCCTTGCCCGCCACGGAGTAGATGTATCCCTCCGCCTCCAGCTCGCTGTACGCCCGCTGGATGGTGTTGGGATTGATGGCCAGCTGCGTGGCCAGGCTCCGCACCGACGGCAGCTTCTCGTCCGGCGGCAGCAGCCCCGTCAGCATCATCCGCCGCAGGTCGTCCTTGACCTGCTGGTACAGGGGACGTCCGTCCCGATAATCCAGGGAGATCATCCCGCACTCACTCCTTCCCTGCATAATGTGTGCCAACTGTATTATGCGTGTTAGTACAGTTACTACATATCATAGGACAGTCCTCCTTGTCAAGCATATTTTGGCAAAACGGAGGTGCGGCCCCGGCGCCTCCGTTTCCCGCATACTTTTTCCGGTGCGGGGCAAACTGCCGGTATCCCGAATTTTTGCTTATGGAGGAAACTTTATGGAAGCCATCGTTCTGCAGAAGGCCTGCATTCAGTGCGGCCTGTGCCCCACCATCTGCCCGGAAGTGTTTTCCCTGACCCCCGGCGAGCCGGCCCAGGCCATCACCGGCCCGGTGCCTGACGACCAGAAGCTGGCCGTGCAGGAGGCGGCAGATTCCTGCCCTGTGGCCGCCATCGAGGTGCGGTAAACGCCTGCGCGGCACGCCGTGCGCCGCCTGAAAGCAGCAGGAAGAAACGCTTTTTCTTTAAGCTGCTTTTAGGCGGCGCTTTTATATTGGTGCCATCGAGTGCGGCTTGCATTTTTTCGGTTTTTTCCGTATACTGCACCTATATTGCAGGAGGTGATGACGATGCGTCTTTTGATTGCGGAGGACGAACTGGATCTGGCGGAGGCGCTGACGGTATTTTTCGAGAAGAACCACTTCACGGTGGACGCGGTGCACAACGGCTTCGACGCCTACGAGTATGCCGCGGCCGGCGGCTACGACGCCATCATACTGGACATCATGATGCCCAAGCTGGACGGCATCCAGGTGCTGGAGCGCCTGCGGGCGGAGGGGATCGGCACCCCCGTCATGATGCTGACAGCCAAGGGCCAGAAGGACGACCGCATCACCGGCTTCAACGCCGGCGCCGACGACTATCTGCCCAAGCCCTTTGATCCCGACGAGCTGCTGAGCCGTGTCCGGGCCATGCTGCGCCGGGGCGAGACGTACCGGCCCACGGTGCTGGCCTATGGCGACCTGACGCTGGACCCCGGCTCCGGCCTGCTGACCTGCGGTGATGCGTCCCTGCGCCTCAGCGGCCGGGAGTTTCAGGTGCTGGAGCTGTTCATGCGCTCTCCCCGGCAGGTGTTCTCCGCCGAGCGGATCATGGAGCTGGTCTGGGGCTGGGACAACGAGGCGGAGATCAACGTGGTGTGGGTCAACATCTCCAACCTCCGGAAAAAGCTGCGGAGCATCGGCTCCCGCGTGTCCCTGCGGGCCAACCGGGGTTTGGGCTACATACTGGAGGAGGATGCCGTATGATCCAGCGACTGCGCAACCGCTTCATCCGCATCGCCACGCTGTCCGTAGCGGCGGTGATGCTGCTGCTGACCGTCATCCTCAATGTGGCCAACTACGTCTCCACCGATGCCGACCAGCGGGAGCTGCTGGCGCTGATCGCCGGGAACCGGGGCACTATCCCCGTGTCCGACACCGCGCCCGCAGACGTGCCGGAGCCGCCGGACATGCCGGAGGGCCAGACGCCTCCCGATGCCGGGCAGAGCGCGGATACGCCCCCCGCCCCCGATGCGGCAGATCCCGGACTCCGCGGCGGCCCCTTCACGGCGGAAACGCCGTTTTCCACCCGCTACTTCGTCCTGCGCTTTCAGGCCGACGGCACGCTGGTGCAGGCCGACCTGACCAAGATCGCCTCCGTCACGGAGGACGATACCGCCGCCTATCTGGCCGCCGCTCTGAAAAAGGGCGAGGGCTACGGCTACTGCGGCAATTACCGCCTCTATGTCACCGCCGCCGACAGCGGGGAGCACATCGCCATTTTCCTGGACTGCTACCAGTCCCTCCGGGCCGTGCGGACGGTGCTGGTGTGGTCGCTGGCGGCGGATGCCCTGTGTACGCTGCTGGTACTGCTGCTGGTGGTGCTGCTGTCCCGCCGGGCCATCGACCCGGTGGTGCGCAGCGCCGAACAGCAGAAGCAGTTCATCACCGATGCCAGCCACGAACTCAAGACCCCCATCACCGTCATCGCCACCAGCCTGAAGGTGCTGGAGATGGAGGTGGGGCAGCAGAAGTGGATCGACAAGGCCCGGGCCCAGACGGAAAAGCTGACGGCGCTGGTAAACTCGCTGGTAACGCTGTCCCGCATGGATGAGGAGACATCCCCCCTGAAGCGGGAGCCGTTCCCCATCAGCGACGCGGTGCGGGAGACGGCGGAGTCCTTCACGGATCTGGCGGCCTCCAACGGCCACACCCTTACCATGGACGTGTCGCCGGATCTCACCTGCTGCGGCGATGAGTACGCCGTGCGCCAGCTGGTGTCCATCCTGCTGGACAACGCGGTGAAATACGCCGCGCCGGACTCCCCCATCCGTCTGACGCTGGCCAAAAGCCGCCGGGGCGTGACGCTCACCGTGTCCAACCGCTGTGAGGACGCCGGGCATATCGACACCTCCCGGCTCTTTGACCGGTTCTACCGGGCCGACCCCGCCCGCAGCGGCGGAAACGGCTTCGGCATCGGCCTGTCCATCGCCCGGGGCATTGCCGAGGGCCACCGGGGCAGCATCACTGCCGCCGTCACCGGCGATACCATCACCTTCACGGCGGAGCTGCGCTGACGCGGCCCCGTACACATACGCAGAAAGGACGCCGCAGCGCTGCTGCGGCGTCCTTTTGTATGTCTTTGCGCTGTCAGCGGGCCTCCCGCCCGATCTGCAGCCCTGCCTCAAAGGCCCGTTTGTTCAGGGGCAGCAGGGCGGGCTTCCTGCCCAGCTTGTGCTCAATGGTCTGCCATACCACGTCCTCCGGCACCACCTGTGTATAGCCCACATAGGCCCCCAGCATGATGATGTTCAGCACCTTGGCATTGCCCATATCCAGCGCCATCTCCGTGACCGGCACCTTTACCACCCTGATATCCTCGCGGGTGATCTCGCTTTTCACGATGGAGCTGTTGATGAACAGCGTACCGCCGGGCACCAGTTTGTAGAGGAACTTGTTGAGACTGGGATCGTTCATGACGATGAGATCGTCCATGTGATCCCCCAGCGGCGCGCCGATGTCGTCATCGGAGATGACCACATAGCAGTTGGCGGTGCCGCCCCGCTGCTCCGCGCCGTAGGAGGGGAAGAACGTCACATTCTTGTCCGTCGAATCGCAGGCGGACTCCGCCAGAAACTTGCCCAGCGTCATGACGCCCTGCCCGCCGAAGCCGGCTACCATCAGATTCCGTTCCATCACACGCCCTCCTTGTCCTTATCCCGGATAACGCCCAGCGGGAACTCCCTGAGCATTTTCTCCTCCAGAAAGTCCAGCGCCTCCAGCGGGTCAAGGCCCCAGTTGGTGGGACAGCTGGTGACGATCTCCACCATGGAGAAGCCCTTGCCGTCCAGCTGGTTCTGGAAGGCCTTGCGGATGGCCGCCTTGGTCTTTGCCACATTGGCGGGATTGTTGCAGCTGGTGCGCTCCAGATAGTAGGGCGCCGTCAGCTGGTTGAGGATCTCACACATATGCATGGGATAGCCGTGCTCCCTGGGATCGCGGCCGTGGGGCGCAGTGGTGGCCTTCATGCCCACCAGCGTGGTGGGTGCCATCTGGCCGCCGGTCATGCCGTAAATGCCGTTGTTCACGAAGATAACGGAGAAGTTTTCGCCCCGGTTGGCGGCACTCATCGTCTCAGCAAGGCCGATGGAGGCCAGATCGCCGTCGCCCTGATAGGTGAACACCAGCGTGTCGGGATTGCTGCGCTTGGCGCCGGTGGCCACAGCGCAGGCCCGGCCGTGGGCCGCCAGCAGATAGTCGTATGTAAAGTAATCCATGTGCAGGCCGCAGCATCCGACGCCGATGGCGCAGGCAGCCTTGTCCAGCATCCCCATCTCCTCCAGCACCTCACCGATGAGCTTGACGATGGTGGAATGCATGCAGCCGGGGCAGAAGCCGGATACCATGTCGGCCTTGATGCCCTTTGTTCTCGCGTAGACTTTTTCCATTCTTCCGGCACCTCCTTTATCGCGCCAGCATCGCCCTGGCGGCGCTGATGACCTCGTCCCGTCCCATGATCTCGCCGCCTGCGTGGAGGCAGGTGCGGATGGGGCAGCGGTCCATGACCGCCAGCTGCACATCGCTGACCATCTGGGCGGGGATGGACATTTCCACGTCCAGGATGGCCTTTACCCGGCTGAAGTCCAGCCCGGCGTATGTCTCATAGGGGAAGGGCGACACGGTCTTGGGCCGGATAAGGCCCACCTTATACCCCTCGGCCCGCAGCAGCTTCACGGCGCTGCGTGCGATGCGCCCGCAGATGCCGTAGCCGGTGAGCACCAGCTCCGCGTCCTCCAGGAACAGCGTCTCCACCTGCACGTCCTTCCTCCAGCTTTCGTACAGCGCCTCGGCGTCCCGGCAGCACTGCTCCTGCTCCTTGGTGGCCCAGCGGCCCGCCGCCACGATGCCCCGCGGCTCCTTTTCGGCGTCGTGGCCCACGGCAGAGGTGGGACGCAGCGCGTCCTTCAGCGCCCGGACTTCCTCATCACTGCGCATCTCCGGCAGCTCCACCGGCTCCATGATGGTGCCCATGACGCCGTCGGTGAGGATCAGCACCGGGTTGTGGTCCCGCTGTGCGTAGTCGAAAGCGGCGTAGGTCATGTCCACCGCCTCCTGCACCGTGGCGGGGGAGAGCACCATCATCCGGAAGCCGCCGTTGCCGCTGGCCTTGGTGGCCTGGGTATAGTCCTGCTGCGCGGGCTGGATGGTGCCGATGGCGGGGCCGCCCCGCTGTACGTTGACATACACCATGGGCAGCCGGGCGCTGGCGCAGAAGCTGATGCCCTCGCTCATCAGGCTGATGCCGCAGGAGCTGGAGCTGGTCATAGCCCGGGTGCCGGTGCCGGCGGCGCCGTACACCATGTTGATGGACGCCACCTCGCTCTCGCCCTGCACGAAGCTGCCGCCCACCTCCGGCAGGCGGCGGGCCATGTACTCCGGGATCTCATTCTGCGGCGTGATGGGATAGCCGGCGAAGAACCGGCAGCCGGCGCGGACGGCAGCCTCGGCGATAGCCTCGGTACCCTTCATGAATTTTCTTGCCATATCCGCACCTCCTTATCGGTACACTTCGATGGCCGCGTCGGGACACATGCGCCCGCAGATGGCGCAGCCGATGCAGCTCTCGGGATGAGCGGCCACCACAAAGGGGTAGCCCTTGGAATTGACCTCGTGTCCCACGGCCAGCACGCCCTTGGGACAGAACTTCACGCAGTAGCCGCAGCTCTTGCAGCTCTCCGCGCGGATGGTGACTTGCGGCATAAGTGTTTCCTCCTTTTTATTCGTCCAGTCCCGCCTCCGGGACGGTGATACGGGGCGTGATGCGCAGCAGCGGCAGATCGGTGCGGTCCCGCACTTGCCGGTACAGGGCGTCCTGCACGGCGGCGGCCTCCACGGCGGCGTAGGGCGTCAGCATGGCAAGGCCCTGTGCCAGCCCGTCCAGATACTCCTGGGCCGTGGTGTCCCGCCCCAGATTGGGGTTCAGCAGGAACCGGGGCATCCGCAGGCGGGAGGCTCGCAGCACGGCGCTGAGGGTGCCGTCTACATGCTCCACCGTCCCCGACCAGGGCCGGTAGGGGTTCACCACGAACCACACGTCGGCGTCACGCAGCAGATGGGCGTACCCGCCGATGAGCTTCGCGCCGGTGTCATTGCCGCCCACATCCAGCAGGACGGTTTTCTCCTCATCCAACAGCAGCGGCACAAGACCGCCTGCCTGCGTGGGCGCGTCGGCATATTGCTCCGCGAAATGGACAGTGACACCTGCCTGCTCCAGCAGCGCCGCCGCATCCCGGGAGCGCATCAGCGGCTTTGTCTGGTCCATATCGAAAAAGTGTACGGCGCGGCCCTGTGCCGCCAGCTCCAGCGCCAGCTGCACCGCGATCTCCGACTTGCCGCAGCCCGCCTCCCCTAAAAAGACCAGCTTCCGCGCCTCCGGCAGGAAAGCCCTGCTCATGCCTGCGCAGCAGGGAGGTCGAACATCTGCAGACGCTCCCGCCCCTCCAGCACGCGGCAGGCGCCGGCGGCCAGGGCCTCCAGCTCGAATTCGCCCGCCATGACCTCCACCGGCGCAATGAAGGACAGCTTCTTCGTCAGATAATCCGCCACATATTTGGAGTGGGCGATGCCGCCGGTGAGGATAACACGGTCCACTCTGCCGTCCGCCCCGGCAGCCAGACCGCCGATGGCCCGGGCGGCGCTGTACAGCATGCCGTCGTAAATCAGCTTGGCGTGGGCATCGCCGTCGGCGATGCGTTTTTCCACCTCCCGTGCGTCGGCAGTGCCCAGATGGGCCAAAAGGCCGCCCTTGCCCCGGATGAAGTCCATCATGTCCTTCTCCGTGTACTTACCGGAGTAGCACAGATGCACCAGCGGCTGCAGCGATGCACCGCCGAAGCGCTCCGGCGCAAACATCCACTCGTCGTCCCGGACACCGTCCACCATCTTCCCGCCGATGAACAGGCGGGCGGACGCGCCGCCGCCCAGATGCAGCACGATGAGGCGGCAGTCCTCCAGCGGCTTGTGCAGCACCTCCTCGGCGCAGCGCCGGGCCATGGCCCGGCAGTTCAGGGCGTGGCCCAGCATGGTGCGGCGGATCTCCGGCAGGCCGGTGATCCGGGCCTCGTCCACCATCTCGTCCACCGACACCGGGTCGCAGATAAACGCCGGGATCTTCAGGCCCCGGGCCAGCCCCAGCGCCAGCACGCACCCCAGGTTGGAGGCGTGAGCGGCGTTCTTCACGGTGTACATATAGTCCACCATGGCCTGATCCACCAGATAGGTGCCGGAGCCGCAGGGCGGCAGCTGTCCGCCCCGGGCGCAGATGCCGTCCAGCTCCGTCAGGTCGAAGCCGTGGGCGGACAGGGCGCTCTCGATGGCGGCGCGGCGAAAGTCCACCTGCTCCATGACCCAGCGGAAAGGCGCCAGCTCCTCCCGGCTGTGGCGGATCGTCTCGTCAAAGAGCTTCTCCTCCCCGCGGAACACCGCGATCTTGGTGGAGGTGGAGCCGGGGTTGATGACCAGAATGCATTTGCTCATGGGCGTGTCTGCCGGACGCGGTGCGCCCGGCGCTCCTTTCCTGTAAAATTCAGCTTGCCAACAGCATTTTGCTATGCTATAAAAGAATTATTCAGAATAAATACAGCGGGGGTGAGACGATGGATATTGAAAAGCTGCGGGCACTAAAGACTGCCGCGGACACCGGCAGCATCACCCGCGCCGCCGCACGGCTGGGCTACTCCCAGCCCGGACTCACCGGCATGCTCAACCGTCTGGAGCAGGAGATCGGCTACCCCCTGCTGCGCCGCGGCAGCGGCGGCGTTTCCCTGACGCCGGAGGGCCAGGCCCTGCTGCCGTACATCGACAGCCTCCTGCGGGAGAGCGACGCCTTCGAGAAAGCGGTGGGCCGCCATCGTCCGGCGCGGCAGGACGTACTGCGCATCGGCTCCTACACCAGCATCTCCAAAAACTGGCTGCCCCGTGTCATCAAGAGCTTCTCCGGTCAGTATCCCCACATCCGCCTGACGGTGAAGGACGGCTCCTGCATGGACATCGAACAGTGGCTGGTGGAGGGCACCATCGACGTGGGGCTCCTGAGCAACTGCTTCTCCGCCCGGCTGGACTTCCAGCCCCTGTTCCGGGACCCCTACTACGCGGTGCTGCCGCCGGACGAGGAGCCGGGGGAGACGTTCCCCCTCACGGCCTTTACCGGTCGGACGTTCTTCGTTCCCTCCAACGGCGTGGACACAGAGGTACTGCGCCTGCTGGAGCGCAGCGGCGTGACGCCCCGCTTCTCCCACATCGCCACGGAGGACAGCGCCGTCATCAAGATGGTGGAGCAGGGCCTGGGGTGCAGCATGCTGTCGGAGCTGATCCTCCGGGGCAGCACCGACCGGGTCAGCCTCTCGCCCATCGACCCGCCCTCCTTCCGTGAGGTGGGCATCGCCGTCCGCGACCGGAAACACGCCGACGCCGTGGTGCTGGATTTCCTGCGCTGCGCCCGCCAAATGACGGAGCGGACCCGGTGACCTTTTCTGCTTTATAGTATAAAAGACGCGGCGTCCCGACGGAAGTTGTGATTCGTTATATTCCCATAGCATTATGCTATGGGAATATTTTTTCCGCCGGGCTGAAACATTTTGCTGTTCCCATGTGTATTCCCAGTGAAGGGCCTTTCAAAACACAAGGAGATCGATCCATGACAGAGCAACAGTTTTCCCCTCTGGCGGAGCGGTATATGGACACGGTGTTCCGGGTGGCGTACAGCTATCTGCGCTCCCCCGCCGACGCCGACGATGTGACCCAGGACGTGCTGATACAGCTGTACAAAACGGACAAGGCGTTCGATGACGACGCCCATGTGAAGAATTGGCTGATCCGCGTCACGGTCAACCGGTGCAAGAACGTGCTGCGCGCCCCGTGGCACAAGGCGGAGGACATCGCCGACTACGAAAACAGCCTCTCCTTCGAGGAGCCTCAGTGCCAGGAGCTGTTTGACGCGGTGATGTCGCTGGACCGGCGCTACCGTGTGCCGGTGCTGCTGTACTACTACGAGGGCTACCGCCAGAAGGAGATCGCCGGACTGCTGGGCGTGCCGGAGGAAACGGTGCGCACCCGGCTGGCCCGCGCCAGAGAAAAGCTGAAGCATATTTTATCGGAGGTGCCGCAGACATGACGGAACACGAGCTTTTCCAAAAGACCTTCTCCACCCTGCACGCCTCCCCTGACACACTGATGGAGGTTCAAAGGACCATGGAGAACAACAAAAAGGCCCATCGCACCCTGCGCAAGGGCGCGATCATCGCCATTGCCGCCGCCCTGACGCTGACGGTGGCCGCAGCCACCGGGGTGGTAACACTGATCAAGGCCAACGTGTCCCCTGCCGACAAGGTGGACGACACCACCTACCACGCCTTTACCGACGATATGGACGCCGCCACGCCTCTGGCGGAGGGCAACTCCGGTGAGCTCATCACTCTGCCGGACATGGAGCGCATCCCCGGTGACCGGGATACCGTGCAGCGTCTGGTGGGCGATTACCTGTCCAAGCTGGACGCCGAGCTCACCGTAGGCAGCACCACCCTCACACTGGAGACATTCCTTGTCGACGAGAGCGGCTGCGGCATTCTGACCTACACCGTGGACGATCCCGAAGGCGTATCCTACGAGGACGCCGGCTACGGCGAGGTGTACAGCCTGCCTTTGCAGCCCCGTATGTACCTGCGCTCCCCCGACTACCAGCAGGGCGGCAGCATCAATGTCAAGCTCCACGTGGACAAGACCACCAGCACCGCCACCCATCTGGACGTGGTGGCCTACTTTGCCGCCGGTGAGACGTATCAGAAGGGCGACAACTTCTACTTTACCGTTTACGACGGCGGCGGCGAGGGCCGGGAGCCCTACGCCGTGGCCATCCAGCCCCGCACCTACGCCCCTGTCCGGACGCTGACCGCCGCCGATGGCGAGGAGGCCCGCATCTCCGCCGTGGGCATCACCATGGGCAACGCCTCCCCCGACCGGGAGCTGACCGCGCAGGAGCTGACGCTGCACTATGCCGACGGCACCTCCTATGTGGTGACCAGCGAGAGCCAGAACCTGATGAACTGGGTGCTGGGCTACATCTACGGCGACGGCGAGACCGCCCCCTTCGCTCACACGGTATACATCTTCAACCGCATGGTGGATGTGGACACCGTTACCTCCGTGTCCTTCGACGGCCGCTGGTTCGACTTCACCGCCGAGCAGCACATCCCCGTGCAGCAGACCTATCTTCCCTGACCCTCATATACCCCGGAGCGGAGCGGCTTTCGCCGCCCCGCTCCTCTTTTTTGCCATTTCCCTATTGACAAGATAGGCTGTTCGTCCTATAATACCCAGCAGATTGGTAGGTATATTAGTCACAGGAGGCAACGAACATGAAAACACCGCTTCTTACCATAGAGAACCTGCACGCCGGCGTGGAGGGCAAGGAGATCCTCCACGGCGTGGATCTGACCATCGGCGCTGACGAGACCCACGTCCTCATGGGGCCTAACGGCACCGGTAAGTCCACGCTGGGCTGCGCCATCACCGGCAGCCCCGCCTATACCGTCACCGCCGGGCGCATCCTGTTCGGCGGCGAGGACATCACCGCCCTGCCCGTCAACGAGCGGGCGAAGCGCGGCATCTTCCTGTCCTTCCAGAACCCGCTGGAGGTGCCCGGCGTCACCCTCAGCGCCTTTATCCGCACGGCGCTGGAGCAGAAGACCGGCAGCCGCCTGCGGCTGTGGGACTTCAAGAAAAAGCTGAAGGACGCCATGGCCATGCTGGACATGGACGAAAGCTACGCCGACCGCGACCTGAACGTGGGCTTCTCCGGCGGTGAGAAGAAGAAGGCCGAGATATTGCAGATGCTGATGCTGGAGCCGCGTCTGGCCATTCTGGACGAGACAGACTCCGGCCTGGACGTGGACGCGGTGCGCACCGTGTCCCACGGCGTCCGGCTGTACCGGGAAAAGCAGCACGGCTCGCTGCTGATCATCACCCACAGCACCCGCATTCTGGAGTCCCTGCCGGTGGATGCCGCCCACGTCATGGAAAACGGCGTCATCGTGAAAAACGGCGGCGCGGAGCTGGTGGACGCCATCAACGAGCACGGCTTCACCGGCCTTCAGCAGTGAACGGAGGTGCCGTCATGCGCGAAAAGACCTATGTGGACGACATCGACCGCAGCGTATACGACATCCGGGACGCGGAGCACGACGCCTACCGCATGGAGGCGGGCCTGACCCCCGCCATCGTGGAAAAACTGTCCCGGGAGAAGGACGACCCCGCGTGGATGCAGCAGTTCCGGCTCCACGCCCTGCAAATCTACAATGAGACGCCGCTGCCGGACTGGGGCCCGTCGCTGGACGGGCTGGACATCGACCACATCGCCACCTACGTCCGGCCCAACACCAAAATGCAGAACGACTGGAAAAACGTGCCCCAGGACATCAAGGACACCTTTGAGCGGCTGGGCATCCCCGAGGCGGAGCGCAAGTCGCTGGCCGGCGTAGGCGCCCAGTACGACTCGGAGCTGGTGTACCACAACGTCCGCGCCGAGGTGGCGGCACAGGGCGTGGTGTACACCGACATGGAGAGCGCCCTCCACGGCGAGTACGCCGATATGGTGCGCAAATACTTCATGAAGCTGGTGCCCCCCACCGACCACAAGTTTGCTGCGCTCCACGGCGCGGTGTGGTCCGGCGGCTCCTTTGTGTACGTCCCCAAGGACGTGCAGGTGTCCATCCCCCTGCAATCCTACTTCCGCCTGAACGCCAAGGGCGCCGGCCAGTTCGAGCACACCCTCATCATCGTGGATGAGGGTGCCAGTCTCCACTTCATCGAGGGCTGCTCCGCCCCCAAGTACAACGTGGCCAACCTCCACGCCGGCTGCGTGGAGCTGTACGTCAAGAAGAACGCCAGACTGCGCTACTCCACCATCGAAAACTGGTCAAAGAACATGTACAACCTCAACACCAAGCGCGCGCTGGTGGAGGAGGGCGGCGTCATCGAGTGGGTGTCCGGCTCCTTCGGCTCCCACACCGGCTGCCTGTACCCCATGAGCGTCCTGAAGGGCGACAACGCCAAGATGGAGTTCACCGGCGTCACCTTTGCCGGCGCCGGGCAGGATCTGGACACCGGCGCCAAGGTGGTGCATATCGGCAGGAACACCAGTTCGTATATGAACACCCGCTCCATCAGCAAGAGCGGCGGCGTCAGCACCTTCCGCAGCAGCGTGGTGGTGGAAAAGACCGCCAAGGGCGCCAAATCCTCGGTGTCCTGCCAGTCCCTGATGCTGGATTCGGAGTCCCGCTCCGACACCATCCCCGCCATGGATGTCCGCACGAAGGACGCCGCCATCGGTCACGAGGCCCGCATTGGCAGCATCAGCGGCGACGCCGTGTTCTACCTGATGAGCCGCGGCCTTTCGGAGGAGGACGCCCGGGCCCTCATCGTCAGCGGCTTTGCCGACAACGTATCCCGTGAGCTGCCGGTGGAGTATGCCGTGGAGATGAACAACCTCATCCGTCTTGAGATGAAGGGCAGCATCGGCTGAGCGGGAAAGGAGTTTTGACAATGGATACCATTCTTGTGAACAAGCTGCCCACCCGCACATGGAACCGGCTGGGCGTCAACGAAACGGCCCTCCTCTGGGACGAGACGGGCACCGTGGACGGCGGCACGGAGGTGCTGTCCGCCGATGGACGGCTGTCGCTGTCCGCCGGTGCGCCCTATGCCCGGAAAACGGTGGAGATCACCGCCGCTCCCGGCCAGCGCGTCACGGTGTACGAGACGTTCCGGGGCGGGGAGCATCTCCACGTCCGGACGGTGCTGCGGCCCCAGGAGGGCGCGGTGATCCGTCTGGTGCAGGTACAGGCCATGGACGCAGGCGCCGTCCTGCGCAGCGAGGTCACGGCCCGCTGTCCGGCAGGCAGCGCTGTGGAGCTGTACCGCCTGCTGCCCGGCCGGGGCGACACCTACGCCGACGACCGGCTGACGCTGGCGGACGGTGCGTCCCTGAAGGCCGCCATGGGCTATCTGGGCCGGGAAGAACAGGTCATCGACCTGAATCTGACGGTGGACCATACAGGGCAGAACACCCGCAGCGACATCGACGTGTCCGGCGCGCTGTCCGGCAGCGCCAGAAAGGTGTTCCGCGGCACCATCGACTTCAAGCACGGCTCTGCCGGCTCCACCGGCAGCGAGCAGGAGACGGTGCTGCTGCTGGGCGACGATGTGGTGAACAAGACCGTGCCCCTGATCCTCTGTGCCGAGGAGAACGTGGAGGGCACCCACGGCGCCACCATCGGCGCGCTGGACGAGGACACGCTGTTTTACTTTGAGAGCCGGGGCTTTGACCGCGCTGCGGCGGAGGACCTGATGGCCCGGGCCGCTGTGGAGCGTCTGGCTCATGACCTGGGCGACGACGCCACGGCGGAGACGGTGCAGCATGAATTGAACGGAGGCATGTGACATGACCAACGCATATCGAAAGGATTTCCCCCTGCTGATGGCGCAGGATATCGCCTATCTGGACAACGCGGCCACGGCCCAGCGGCCCCAGTGCGTGCTGGACGCGGTGCGCCGCTTCTACTGCGAGCAGAACGCCAACCCCCTCCGGGGCCTGTACCCCCTGAGCATCGCGGCCACCGACGCATACGAGAACGCGCGGGAGGCGGTGCGCCGGTTCCTGAACGCAAAGAGCACGGCGGAGATCGTGTTCACCCGCAACACCACCGAGGGCCTGAACCTGGTGGCGTACAGCTACGGCCTCAGCCATATCAGGGCCGGGGACGAGGTGGTGGTATCCATTCTGGAGCACCACAGCGACCTGCTGCCGTGGCAGATGGTGTGCCGCCAGACCGGCGCGGTGCTGAAATTCCTGGACTGCGAGCCGGACGGCAGCCTTGATCTCAACAAGGCCGAGGCCCTCATCACCGATAAGACGAAGCTGGTAGCCGTGACCCATGTCTCCAACGTCATTGGCCGCGTCAATCCCATCCGCCAGCTGGCGGACATGGCCCATAAGCACGGCGCGGTGCTGGTGGTGGACGGCGCCCAGAGCACGCCCCACATCCCCGTGGACGTGCAGGCGCTGGACGCGGATTTTCTGGCCTTCTCCGGCCACAAGGTCTACGGCCCCATGGGCATCGGCGTGCTGTACGGCAAGCGCGCCCTGCTGGAGGCCATGCCCCCGTTCCTCACCGGCGGCGAGATGATCGAGTCCGTCAGCCGGGAGGGCGCGGTATTCGCGGAGCTGCCCCACAAATTCGAGGCCGGCACCGTCAACGCCGCCGGCGCGGCGGGGCTGCACGCTGCCATTGACTATGTGCAGTCCGTGGGCTTCGATGCCATGCACCGGCAGGAGCTGGCCCTGACGCAGCGGACGCTGGCGGGCATGGCGGACATGCCCCACATCCACGTCATCGGCTCGGATAAGCCGGAGGAACACAACGGCATCGTCACCTTCACCGTGGAGGGCGTCCACCCCCACGATGTCAGCGAGATCCTGGCCTGCGACGGCGTGGATGTCCGGGCGGGCCATCACTGCGCCCAGCCGCTTCTGCAGCATCTGGGCCTGAACGCCACGGTGCGGGCCAGCTTCGCCTTCTACAACACGGAAAACGAGGTGGACCGCCTGCTGCAGAGCCTGTCCACCATCAGGGAGCGTATGGGCTATGGAAACTAACCGCTTTTACAACGAGATCCTGACGGAGCACAACCTCCATCCGGAGTTCAAGCACGACCTGCCGGACGCCGACATCGAGCTGGCGGGGGTCAACCCCAGCTGCGGCGACGAGATACGCCTGAAGCTGAAAACCGACGGCGATACCATCACCGACGGCGCCTTTGTGGGCAGCGGCTGCGCCGTGTCCCAGGCGTCGGCGGACATCATGCTGGGCATGGTCATCGGCCGTCCCAAAGACGAGGCCCTCCACCTCTGTGACCTGTTCCAGCGGATGATCCGCGGCGAAGCCACGGAGGATGAGATCGACCAGCTGGAGGAGGCCGGCGCCCTGCGGGACGTGGCCCACATGCCCGCCCGGGTGAAGTGTGCCATGCTGGGCTGGCGGACGCTGGGCGAGGCCCTCCGCGGCAAAAACGACAAGACCGATTGACACCACTGTTTTTCTCTCATCATACAGCAAGGGACGGATATGCGTAAAACGCATATCCGTCCCTTGCTGTTTCTGTTCAGTTTTCCATCATGCTCCCGGCGAACCGTGCCGCCTCCTCCGCGATGTGGGGCAGCTTCACAAGGCTGCCCCGCTCGTTGGCCGTCTCCAGCAGACAGAAGTGGGGCGGCAGGAAGAAGGACTTGTTCATATTCAGCGCCGAGATCAGCTGCCGCGCCAGCAGGTCGCCGCCGGAGTATCCGGACACCACCAGCCCGAACAGCCGCTTGTCGTAAAACCGGTTCTGGCGGAACAGCGCCGTCATCCGGTTGACGCAGGCCGTCAGGTTGGCCGCCAGCGCGTCGTTGTAGTTGGCGCACAGCATCACCAGCGCGTCGCATCGCCGGATGGCGGGGTAGACCTCCTCCACCATTGGGCCGCCGTAGAAGCAGCCGCCCTGCTCCCCGAAGTGGAGGCAGGCGGTATAGCTGCATCCGTTGCAGTCGGCCATGGTGCCGTTGCGCAGGCAGATCTCCTCCACCTCCACCGTGTCCGGCAGGGCGCTTTTCACCAGCTCCCACAGTGCCAGCGTGTTGGAGGTGCTGCGCTGGGAGGCGTGGAGCGCCAGGATGTGCCGGATGGGCGCGGGCTTCTCCCAGCCGGTGAGCCGCCCGATCAGCTCGGCCACAGCGGCGTGGAAGGCCGTGACCTCGTCGGTGCCGCCGATCTGGGCCTGCGTCCGGAAGTTCCGCAGGGAGCCGGTGGCCTCCACCAGCGGCCGCCCGATAAACGCGCAGCCGGACTGGTTGGCGGCGAACACCATGTCCCGTGCCACGTCCTTGGTGTAGAACTCCCCCACGCCCGTGACCACCAGCCCCGCCACGCAGCCCCGCAGCAGCGTCAGGCTCCGCCGCAGGCGGGAGAGCATCCGGTAATACGCCTCGTTGCAGCCGCCCTCGTCCAGCGCCACGGCGAACAATAGCCGCCGGCCCGTCAGGCCCTCCAGCCCGTGATCCGGGTCGCGGAACTCGCTGCCCGCCGGCAGCAGCGGCGTCAGCAGCGCCCGCAGCGCCCCGCTGTGGCCGTTCTCCGGCAAAAGTACCGTCAGCATGGCCGTCCCTCCTCAGTCGATGGCGCGCAGCCGCGCCGCCGTTTCCTGAATGCGCGCCTGCAGCGCCGCCGGCAGCGCCGGCTGCTCCACCTCAATGCCCGCGGGCGTCAGGCGGCTGCGGCAGCCCATGAAGATGCCGTCCATATATACGGAGGCGTAGTGCCACTGGCCCCGCAGCAGCGCCAGCAGCGTCAGCGCGCCGGAGCTGAGGGCCGGGGCCGCGTAGGGCTTGTAGCCCAGCCGCCGCATGTCCAGATTGGCGTGAGCCACCTTCTCCGTCAGCTCCCGGGACAGGGCGTCGTCGTAGTGCTCGATGGAATTGGCCAGCACCAGATCCTCCCCGTGGGGCCCGAAGGCCCGCCCCTCCGTAAGATAGGCGGCAAAGCGGGGGTCCTTCCGGGCGAAGTACAGCGCCCGGGCGTGCATGACGCCGAGACCGAAGCCCCGCACCTGACAGGGCCGCAGACCCCTGCCGTCCGTCCTGCCGTTTTCGTCCCGGCTGCTCTCCCGCAGCACCGCGCGGCACAGAGGGTCCACAGGGTCGCTGACCACGCAGAACAGGCCCTGATAGCCCTTTTCCCGCGCCATGCGGGCATAGACGGCGGCCAGCTCCCGGTTCAGGCCGTACTGTGCCATGCGCACGTCGCCGCCGGTAACGGAGGTATCCGGCACCATCCGGGAGGCGCAGAACAGGAACACGTCGCCGTCAAACAGCTGCTCCGGCCCGATGATGTCCACCGGCGGCAGCGCCGAGCCGTCCGGCGGCTGGATCTGGTTCAGCTCGAACTCCCAGCGCTGGGCCGCGCCGGGGCGCACGTCGCAGATGCCGATGGACGTGATGACATCGCCGCCCATGAGCCGCAGGCCCAGCAGCAGGGTGCTGCCCACATCGCCCAGCGCCAGCAGCGTGACGCGGACTCTCTCCGGCAGGTGCAGCACGCCGCCGGATGCATTGTCAAACCCCAGTGTAAAGCCGTTCATATCGTTTCTCCTTTCCCGTCAGTCCGCCGGACGCATCCGCTTGAGCAGCTCGATGTCCCCCTCCAGACAGGCGGAGGCGGCGCGGCTCACGTCGTAGGTGATGCAGCCGCCCTTGTCGGGGCACAGCGGCAGCACCACCGCCTCGCCAAGACGGTTCAGCGTCAGGTTCCGGGCATACAGGCTGCGGAACTCCGTCTCCAGCGCCAGCAGGATATCCCGTGCGTTTTCCAGGCAGCACAGGCTCAGCTCCCACGCGGTGCGGCCGTCCATGGGGGCGAACTCCGGCGCGGCGTAGGGCAGGATGCGGTTCACCGAGGGCTGCAGCCCGCCGGGCAGCCGCTCCGCGCGGCGGACGGTGTCGCCGCCGATAAAGGGATACAGCGTGGATTCCACGAACCGCATCCGCAGGTTGGGCAGGTAGTAGATGCCGTCCACCGGATAGCCCAGCTGCTCCATCAGATCCCGGCCCACGCCGGTGAGATAGCCCACCAGCACCTGATCCACCGGGGTATGCGTCTCCTCCAGCAGCGGGGCCAGACGCCGGATGCGCTTGCCGTCGTGGAGCATGTCGTCCACCAGGATCACCGGCCGGTCAAAGGCCCGGATGGTGCGCACCTGGTCGGGCAGCGGCGAATAGTCGGGGTATGCCTCGATGGAATAGGCGCTGAGATCCGCCTCGTACACCTTGTCGGTGCGCAGCGTCTTGGTGACGGTGTTGGGCACCGCCACGCCCCGCAGGATCTTGCCGTAGGGCACGCAGATGTCGGGCCCCAGGACCCGGGGCGTCACAGGCTCCGCCGGCACGCCGTTGCGGGCGGTGATGCGCTGCAGCAGCCGGTGGTAGATGACCCCGGCGGACAGGCTCAGCACCAGCGAGCCGGGCTGCAGCTTCGTCAGCGCGGCCTGCAGGCGCCGGTGGGCGCTGGCGATGGCCTCCGCCACGCGGGGCGATGTGCCCAGCGGCGCCTTGATGGCGGTGTCCACATTGCGGCTGAGGACGATGGGGCGGCGCATGTCCACGCCCAGCACGTCATAGCCCTCCCGGTGCTGGACGGGCACGAAGCCCTGCAGCTGCGCCAGCTGCCGTCCGTAGCCGGACACCGCGCCCTCCAGCGGGCAGTACAGCGCGTAGGTATACTCCCGGCTGAGGGCGGCGGTCAGCACCTCCGTCAGCAGCAGCTGACCCAGATCCAGCTGCCGCTCGCCCTTGGGGACGAACAGACCGCTGAGCAGCAGGGTGCGGCCCCCGGCGTTCTGGCGGACGATGCCGCTGAGCGCCGGGTCATTCAGCCGGGCAAACAGGTGCTGGGAGTCCAGGCACCGGTAGGATGCCGCGCCCAGCACATCGCCGCTGACGCCGTCGCACAGCAGCATCAACTGGTCGCCGCACTCCTCCAGACGGCGGCGCATGACGGCGGCGGACGCGCCGAAGATATCCCGCAGCAGGCTGTCCGTCCGCTCCTCCGGGCCGGGGCAGCTGACGAACAGCAGATCCTCCGTCCGCAGCACCGGCTTGTCCTGCGGCTCCCGGAGGTACAGGCCCTGCCGGTAGATGAACTCCTGGGCCATGGGGTCGATGAGGTTGGACACGTCCCGGTTGGCGTCCACCGCCTCCCGGATGCGGGTGGAGCTGATCTCCTCCAGCTGGGGCGGCAGCGTCAGCTCCACCATACGGCCGGTGATGCAGCTGTAATCCGCCGGCTCGGCGTCCGGCTCCGTGCGGCGGAACACCACATGGTCGAAGGTGTGGATGGAATCCGCCGTGGGCGGCTTGTGATAGGACGATGCGTGGGCCACCACGTCGCTGCCCACCACGATGGACACGCTGCGCCCCGGAAACGCCTGCCGCAGCTGGCGCAGGTTCTCCGGGTTGGCGATGTTCACCGGGAAATTCTCCGGGAAGATGTGGACGTGGAACTCGTTGGCCACGGACATGGCCGCGATGCGGCGGCGGATGCGGTAGGGCTGGGTGCGTTTGGACCAGGAGAACTCGTCGATGGCCAGCAGCACCTCGAAGCCCGCGTCCCGGATGGCCCGGACGATGCCCTTGTGGGACAGGGTAAAGGGGTCGAACGTACCGGGGAAGAAGGCCAGCGGACGGGGCGGGCCGAAATCGAAGCCCTCCCGGAACAGCTGCTCCTCCGTCATGAAGCGGTAGAGCCGGCCCAGCATGGCCGCCCGGTAGTAGAACGTCAGGCCCTCGTCCGGCTCCTCGTCGTAGGCGGCCAGCAGCTTCCGCTCCGTCAGCACAAAGGCGCGGCACTTCTCATGGTCGCCCAGTTCCGCCGAGCCGAACACCCGGCGGCCCAGCACATACAGGGCCTCCTGCCGCACGGCGGCGTCGATGCCGTACAGGCCCCGCATCAGCATGCCCAGCAGCCGCTGGCGGCGGCGGCGATAGGCCTCGTCCTCCTCAGGATAGCGGGTTCGGTAGGTGTCGTAGGCCTCGTAGATGATGCCCACGGTGTCCAGCACCGAGGCGGCCACCCGGCTGTCGGAGGCGCTGAGGTTCACCCACAGGTCGTCCAGCACCTCGTCCAGCTCGGCGGGGGGCAGCCACAGGGCAAACCGCCCCAGATAGTCGGGGATATACTTGGTAAACTCCTGCTGGCCCAGCTCCAGGCCGCGGCAAAGCTCCACCGCCACCTCGTTGCGCTGGTCCGCCGTCAGGCGGGGCGCCAGCTCCAGCAGGGCGCTGCCGGCACTGTGGCGCACGGTAACGCGGTCGCTGACCTTGATGAGGTTGGAAAGATGGGTGGCAATGTGCAGCGCGGGGCTGCTGCCGCTGCGGGCGAAGTCCGTCAGCAGGCGGATATTGGCCTGCTTGGTGATCCACGGCGTGGCGGTCTTGAGGTTATCCAGAAAGATCTCGGACACGGCGTCATCCGGCAGGGTAATGGCCGCGCCGCTCTGCAGCACGTCCTCCCGCAGCAGGCGGAGGGTGGTGCTGCCGGCGCAGTCCATCCGCTCCAGCGCCCGCAGGGGGGCGGAGGACTGGGGCGCCAGCCGGTGCAGCCGGTCCAGCAGCAGCACGGCGGCGGTGCGCACCTGCACGTCCTCCCGGGCGGAGAGCGTCTCGGCGAACCGCAGCAGCAGTGCCGCATGGCGGCGGGTATACACCGTGTCCGGCAGTGCGGCGGCGGCATCCAGCAGTTGGAACGCCGCGCCGTCCTCCAGCTTCTCCGGCCGGCGGTAGTAGGCGAACAGCGGAGCCAGGAACCGCTCCTCCCGCCCGGCGGCGTGCTGCAGCAGGGAGATGACCACGAATTTCAGGGTGTAGCCGATCCACCGCCGGTGCTGGGGCATCAGCTTGTGGTCGGGATAGAGGATCTTGTCCAGATACAGCTTCCACTGGTCCAGATCGGTGATGGACCGGGGATCGGGGCGGCTGCCGGCGGGCCGCTCCTTGGCGTAGCCGGCGTGGAAGCCGCCGATGATCTCGCCCAGCAGCGCCGCCGCCTGACGGCGGATGTCGCCCTCCCGGTGCATCAGCAGCTCGTAGAGGAACGCCAGCGTCTGCACCTTCTGGGGGATGTGGAGGTACAGGGAATAGGACTCGAACACGCCCAGATACGCCCGCAGGCGGCGCCAGTTGGTCTCGCCCCGGGCCAGCTCCAGCAGCTGGGCGAAGCTGCGCTGCCCGGTGAGGCGGCTCATCAGCTCCATATTGTGCCCCACGCACTGCATGGTCAGGGCGTGGAGGGCCTCGTCGTCGGTCATCAGCGCCGTCTGCTTCACCGGACGGGGCGGCGTGTCCTGCCCGCGCAGCGTCACGTCCACGCCCTTGTCCACCATGAACTGCTCAAAATCCCGCAGCCGGGCGTAGACCCGCATGTACCGGCGGCGCTTGGCGTCGTCCACGCCGTCCAGCTTGGCCAGGATCACGTCGAAGGCCTCCGCCAGCGAGGAGATGCGGGTGATCTCCTGTCCGTCGGGGCCGCGGCTCTGCTTCACCCGGAAGTCCGCATAGATCAGCAGCAGCGATTCCACCGACAGGTAGTCCGGCTCCAGATCCCAGACGGAGTGGTTGGCGGCCACATGGCCGATGTCGGTGATGCGGCGGCGGCGGAACCACAGATCGGTGTAGTAGTAGTGCAGATAGGGCACCCGCTCGCCGGGACGGCAGCCGAACTTCCCGATGTCGTGACCGGCGGCGCTGCCGGACACCAGCGCCAGATCCAGCGCCACGCCCGCCCGGCGCAGCGCCCGGGCGGCGGTCATGGCCACATGGTGGACGCCGGCGATGTGCTCCAGCGTGCGGTAGGGCGTGGCCTCCAGCCCCAGCCGCATCAGCTCATAGACGTACTCCCGCTTCCAGCTGCGCAGCATCTGGCCGTAGCTGGCGGCGCAGGCGCAGCCGGACAGCTCGTCCTCCGTCAGGAAATCGAACGTCCACGCCGGGTCCCGGGGCAGCAGCTCCTCCTCCGCGGCGAACAGCACCTGCAGCACCGACAGGAAGAACACCGCCCCCGCGCCGTAGGGCGCGGCGGCGTCCCGCTCCGGATACAGCAGACGGCGGGCGAAGTCGTAGGTATAGCCCAGCCAGCCCTGCTCCGGCTCCCTGCCGCCGCTGAGGGCGTCCAGTTCCGGACGGCACAGGGCCAGCACGTCGGCGCAGCGCAGCCGCTCCCCGCGGAACAGCGGGGCAAACCGCTGCATGTAGTTTTCGGTCTCCAGCGTCCGGGCAAACGTCTCCCCGCCGGGCAGCCAGTCCGCCGCAGGGCGGTTGGTCAGACGGCGGCGCAGGGCGCTGTTCATCTGGCGGATGCGTTTTTTCGTCATGGCGATCCCTCCCGTATCAAGGGGCGCACCGCCCGGATACGCCCCGGACGGCGGCAGCTTTTCAACGGTATTTTATGCCACGGGAGCGGGTGCTGTCAATATTTCCCCGGCGGCAATCTTAGTATGCCCTTAAGGCTTTGTTCACAGTCCGTTCACATTTGCTCTCCGCCCCCATGCTATGATGGATGTGACAGTCTGCCGACGGTTTTTTCCGTTTTTCGCGGAACATTTTTCCGGGGCATGCCGTCATACATGTATGTGAGACACTGCGGCGCGCCGCAGAGGAAAAGCAAAGGAGATACTACGATGAAGAAAGCTGCATTCATTCTGGCGCTGGCCATGCTGCTGGGCGTGGCGGCCGGCTGCGGTGAGAGCAACGGGGAGGCCTCCGTGCAGTCCGTTTCCATGATCTGCGGACTGGGCTCCGCCGGTCTGACGGACCGTTTTGCCGGCGTGGTCAGCGCGCTGGGCGAGACGAATATCAAAAAGGACGACTCCCTGACCATCGGCGAGATCAAGGTCGAGGTGGGCGACGCCGTCAAGGTGGGTGACGTGCTGTTCACCTACGATATGACGGACCTGGAGACAAGCCTGCTGACCGCTCAGCTGGAGCTGGAATCTCTTAAATCCACGCTGGCAGACAAGGAAGAAGAAAAGAAGCAGGCCGAAGATGCTTTGGATGAGATCGAGGATGACAGCGAGCGCAACCGCACCCTCATTCAGATCCGCCAGATCAATCTGGAGATTCGGAACACCAACACCAGCATCGCATCGAAGGGCCGCGACATCGAAAAGCTGCAGGGCAACATGAAAAACAGCGAGGTCAAGGCGGAGGTGGCCGGCGAGGTCAAGAGCGTCAATCCCGACGGCGGCACCGACAACCAGGGCAACGCCCTGCCGCTGATCTCCATCGTGCAGACCGGCGGCTTCCGGGTCAAGGGCTACGTCAACGAGAACAACGCGGCGGTGCTGAACGAGGGCGCGCAGGTCATCATCCGCTCCCGCGTCAGCGACCAGACCTGGAAAGGCACCATCTCCTCCATTGACTGGAACAACCCCGCTCAGAGCAGCAATAACTACAATTACGACAGCGGCTCCAGCGACACCGGCAACTCCAGCAAGTATCCGTTCTATGTGGAACTGGGCAGCAGCGACGGCCTGCTGATGGGCCAGCATGTGTACATCGAGCCGGACCTGGGTCAGGATGCCCAGAGCACCGGCATCCAGCTGCCGGCCAGCTTCATCAATGATGCCGACTCCTCCCCCTGGGTCTGGGCCCAGAGCAGCAGCGGCAAGCTGGAAAAGCGCAGCCTGACGCTGGGCGACTACAACGCGGAGCTGGACACCTACGCCGTGACGGACGGTCTGACGGCGGCGGACTACATCGCCTTCCCCGACGACACGCTGAAGGCCGGCATGACCTGCGTCACCTATGACGAGAGCACCTTCGACCCCGATAACGGCGGCATAACGGACAACGGCGGCTATGTGGACGACGGCGGCGTCGTGGACGGCGGCTTTGACGCGGGCATGGATATCCCCGAGGGTGACATGACCGACGGCGCCGTGGATATGCCGGCGGACGGCATCGTCACCGACGCGCCGGTGGAGGGCTGAGTATGATCCTTGAAATGCGCGACATCTGCAAGGACTACCCCATGGGAAAATCCGTGAACCACATCCTCAAGCACATCGACCTGGATGTGGAGGAGGGGGAGTACCTTGCCATCATGGGGCCTTCCGGCAGCGGCAAGACCACGCTGATGAACCTCATCGGCTGCCTGGACGTGCCCACCAGCGGCAGCTATCTGCTGAGCGGACAGGACATTACCAAATGCACCCCCAAGCAGCTGGCGGAGGTGCGGAACCGGCAGCTGGGCTTCGTGTTCCAGTCCTTCAACCTGCTGCCCAAGCTGACGGCGCTGGACAATGTGGCCCTGCCCCTGCTGTACGGCGGCGTAAAAAAGGCCGAGCGGCTGGAGCGCGCCAGAGCGGCGCTGGATACGGTGGGTCTTTCCGACCGGGTGGACCACCGTCCCGACCAGCTGTCCGGCGGCCAGTGCCAGCGCGTGGCCATTGCCCGCGCCATTGTGGGCAAGCCCCAGCTCCTGCTGGCCGACGAGCCCACCGGCGCGCTGGATTCCGCCAGCGGCGCACAGGTCATGGAGCTGTTCCAGCAGCTCCATGAGAGCGGCTCCACCATCATCATGATCACCCACGATCAGGGCATCGCACAGCATGCCCACACCATTATGAACATCCGCGACGGTGTGCTGTCAGGAGGTGCGTTCCATGAGTAAATCCCTGAAGAAAACGCTGCTCATCGCGGGCATCGTCGTGGCCGTGTGCGCCGCCGTATGGGGCGGCCTGACGCTGGCCCGGAACGCCCAGCGCAGCGATGTGAACGTCTACTCCGTGGAGAGCTTCGCCATGACCGACTACTGGGGCGACACCGCCAACACCAGCGGCTCGGTAAGCACGGATAAGCTGCAGAAGCTCTACATCTCCCAGAGCCAGACGGTCAACGAGGTCTTTGTCAAGGAGGGCCAGACCGTCAAAAAGGGCGACAAGCTGCTGGCCTACGACACCTCCCTGTCTCAGGCGGAGGTAGACCAGGCGGAGATCGATCTGGACAGCGCAAAGCTCAATCTCGAGACAGCCAAGCGCGATCTGGAGCTGTATGAAAAAGCGGAAAACCGGGAGCTTCTCCAGATCGAATACGACACCCAGCTCACCAAGCTGGAGGCTCTGATCGCGGCGCAGGACCAGAAGGACGGCCGCTACGCCCCTGTCAGGGAGGGTTTCCTCACCGTGAAGGGCAGCACCGGCGCCACCAAGGATCATCCCCTGTATTATCAGCTGCTGCAGGACACCAAATCCCAGGACACCTTCCTGACGGATGACTACATCCGCACGAACATCCTCAAAAACCGCACCAGCGCCTATGTGGTGCTGGTGGAGAAGGCGGGCAACGTGAACAACGGCGCCGTCACCTGCTACGGCATGTACATCGTGTCGGACGACACCGCCGCCCCGGTGAAGCTGAAGCTGATGAGCGACCTGCCCGCCTACACGGACGAGTATTCCACCAAGGATACCACGGAGATCAAAGCGGCCCGGGAGGATCTGGCGAAGATCCAGAAGCTGCTGGACGAGTCCCACACCAAGGAGGAGCTGCAGTCCCTCATCGCCACCACCGAAAAGTCAGTCTATGACTACCAGCGCTCCGTCAAGCAGGCGCAGATCGAGCTGGACAAGAAGAAAAAGGAGCTGGGCGACGGCACCGTGTACAGCGAGATCGACGGTGTGGTCAAGGCCGTGCGGGACGCCACGGAGGCTTACAACAACAGTGAGCCCGTAGTGGAGGTCTCAGGCGGCGGCGGCTACTACATCACCGGCACCCTGGGCGAGCTGGATCTGGGCACGGTAAAGATCGGCGACACCGTGCAGATCAGCAGCTGGATGACCGGCACCAACTGCGAGGGACAGATCGTGGAGATCAGCGACTTCCCCACGGACAACGGCAGCAACTGGGGCGACGGCAACAACAACGTGTCCTACTACCCCTTCAAGGTGTTCGTCACCGAGGACGCCAACCTGCAGGCCGGTGACTATGTGGATATGTCCTATCAAAAGACCGTTGCCGACAGCGGCAGGAGCCTGTATCTGCAGACCATGTTCATCCGCTCCGAAAACGGCAAGAGCTATGTGCTGCTGCGGGGCGAGGACGGCCGGCTGGAGCAGCGCTGGGTGCAGACGGGCCGCGACCTGTGGGGCAGCTACACCCAGATCCGCGGCGGCCTGACGGTGGACGACTATGTGGCGTTCCCCTACGGCCGGGATGTGAAGCCCGGCGCCGCCACGGTGGAAGCCACGGCGGACCAGCTGTACAGCGGCATGTAAGGAGGCGAAGCGATGTTAGAAAATATCAATCTTGCCTTTCAGGGCGTATGGAGCCATAAGCTGCGGTCGTTTCTGACCATGCTGGGCATCATCATCGGTATCGCCGCCATCATCACCATCGTGTCCACCATCCAGGGCACCAACGAGCAGATCAAGCAGAACCTCATCGGCGCGGGCAACAACGTGGTGCGCGTGCAGCTGACCCAGGACGGCAACCAGGTGGAGCTTGGCTACATGGACCTGCCGGAGGGCGTCGCCTGCGTCACGGAGGAGATGCGCGACGAGATGAGCCAGCTGGGCAGCGTGCAGGACGTATCCCTGTACCACCAGCGCCAGTGGCCTGACGGCGTGTATGTGGGCGACACCTCCTTCAGCGGCAATCTGTACGGCATCGACAGCCACTATCTGTCCGCGGCGGACTACGCCGTCAACTATGGCCGTGCATTCATCCAGTCGGACTTTGACAACTGCCGGAAGGTGGCGCTCATCGACGCCAAGACGGCCCAGAGCCTGTTCCAGGGCGAGAATCCCATCGGCGGCACCATGGAGATCTCCGGCGAGCCGTTCACCGTGGTGGGCGTCATCTCCGCCCGGGTCTCCTCCGAGCCGGTGATCAACAGCATCAACGACTACTACATGTACTCCGGCAACACCTCCGGCACGGTGTTCATCCCCGACAGCTGCTGGCCCATCGTCTACCGCTACGATGAGCCCCAGTCCGTGGCTGTCCGGGCCATGTCCACCAACGACATGACCACCGCCGGCAACAACGTGGCGGAGTACCTCAACGGCCACGTCATCGCCACCGACAAGTACAAGTACCAGTCCAAGGACCTGCTGGAGCAGGCCAGCCAGCTGCAAAGCTTGTCCGAAAGCTCCAACAAGCAGCTGATCTGGATCGCCGCCATCTCTCTGGTGGTGGGCGGCATCGGCGTCATGAACATCATGCTGGTGTCCGTGACGGAGCGCACCCGCGAGATCGGCCTGAAGATCGCCATCGGCGCCCAGCAGAGCCGCATCCGCCTGCAGTTCCTGACGGAGGCGGCGGTGCTCACCAGCATGGGCGGCATCCTGGGCGTGGGCTGCGGCATCGGCCTTGCGGAGATGATGTCCCACATCATGAGCACACCGGTGGCCATCAGCGTCCCGGCCTGCATCATCGCCGTGGCCTTCTCCATGGTCATCGGCGTGGTGTTCGGCTTCGTACCGGCGGTGAAGGCCTCCAAGCTCAACCCCATCGAGGCCCTGCGCCGCGAATAAAAAACGCACAAAAGGGAGGGACCTGCTTTCGCAGGTCCCTCCCTTTCCGCATTCTGTCAGTTATCCCCCTGCGCGGGGACAAATACCCGCTGTGCCATATCCGTCAGCGCCGCCTCCGAAGCGCCGCCGTCCACCGTCAGGCTGTACGTCAGACCCGGTACCACATCCTTCCAGATGACGGCGCCTGCGCCGCCCTCCGTCCAGCACAGCCGGGCGCTGCACCAGAGGACGGCGGCCTCCGCCGGCTCGCTGCCGCCGGCAGACTGTGAGATGTCCGGAATGTGCTCCGTCACGTCGCCGGTAGGTGCCATGCGGTAATGCCACGTCAGCCCGTCGGACCGGAACGACACCTCCGTGACGGTCATGCCGTCCAGATCAAAGAGGTCGTACCCCAGCACCTCCGCACCCTCCGGCGGGGACGGCACCGTGTAGGCCTGGGCGTCCATCAGGGAGAAGGCGGTGACCAGCGTCTCGCCGCCGTCCCACGGCACGCAGTACCACTGGATACCGGCGCCCGCGTCATACCAGCC